>ENA-OQMZ01000582-OQMZ01000582.1-human-gut-metagenome-genome-assembly--contig:-NODE-582-length-15358-cov-4.808942_pt1 | contig 15358 bp, 16 predicted proteins | sample MGYA00242621_ERZ504862 | MGnify/ENA primary metagenome ERZ504862 (study PRJEB26092, sample SAMD00036393) | human gut metagenome | host: Homo sapiens | study: EMG produced TPA metagenomics assembly of... | reverse complement strand
AACACTCGGGTGTTCTGGGCGTTCCCGACAGCCGCATCCCCGACGATCACGGAACTCGCCAGGAAGATTCGCAGGCGCCGGCCCGACATCCTCAGGACCATCGAGCTGGGCTACTCCAACGCCAGGCTCGAGCGTCCGACAACAGGATCAAAGTCACCATCCGCATGGCCTACGGCTTCCACCACGTCGACAACCTCACCGCCTGATCACGCTCCGATGCGGTGGACTCGACATCCGACTACCACAACCCACGATCTAACCCACGAAAGCAGCAGAAGCCTCTAAGAAGTCCGCTCTCTCCATTAGCACGCGAGCAAAATCCAATCTCATCGCGCCCCCAAGAACGAAGTAATATACCGATTGAGCATTGTGACACCGCTATGAGTCTGCTCAAGGAGTTGTCGGTTGCCTTCAATGCGTTTCTCTAATCCTTTAATGGTTTGTCCGGATTGATCAGCATCTGTTCCTTTGATAACAACAGCTTGCTCCTCCGACTCTTGCTTTTCTTCACGCCTAGCATTTACTTCATCGGCAACCTCGCTCAGTAAATGATTCTTAAGCTGTCGTTTAGCCTCCTGAAGCCTCATGGCAAAAGATTGAGCCAGCTATGCGATGGATTTGCGAACTATCTTCAAGAATCGTCTAGGCCAAAATCCGGCACTCTCTATTATGGGCCATGGAAAGAATAGCTTTGGCTCTTCAAGTACTTGTGTAAGCAGAATATCTAATCCTGCTTACCGGTTATTAGCGTCTGACCTCGACTGGCTTGTCGGGGCGGGCGTCACCATCGCGGCCTATAACGTGGACGAACCATGTACGCCTCTCGAAATATGCAAGAAACGGAACTTGTTCAAACTTTTCTACAACGATGTCAGTCTACTGACCGAATCGCCCCTACGCAAAACGCAAACCGCGCTCGATGTGCTCGGCCTGCGCACGCCAGCACGGAGGGGGCGAATCACCTACTTGCCCATCTACATGGCCGGACCGTTCCTCAACGAATAATTTTCCCCTAGCCGGTAGACCACTACGCCAATACCCCTCAGCATCCTCCCAGTGAACGTTTAGTGAATTTGTTCTGAACTAATCGCTACAATATGCGGGTACGTTGTTGTGACGAGGGTACAGGTGAATGGCAGTGAGCAGACAGTGCAAAACGCGCGGCAATCGCACGAAGACGGGAACCTCCCAGCTCGGGGTTCCCGATTCTTCCGAGGCGGCCCATCATTCTGCATCATCGGCTAGGTCCCGTTTCAGTCCGCGAGTCGGATTGCTCACGTTTGTTGCTTCTCGGCGCCGCGTTCACCAACCCAAAACAGATTCAGCAGAGACTACTGTGCTCGCTGACGAAATCGAGGATTTGGATACCACTACACCCGATTCTGCGGATACTGGGATTGCCGAAACCAGCGCTGATTCGCTGAACTCTGCATCGGAAGTCAGCAATGACGATATCGACAATGCTCAGGCTGAATCGAACGCTAAAGATTCCGACACCGAAGACACCACCGCAAAAGACCAGAGAAGCAAAAAGACCAATAGCCGAAAGCATAAGAAACCACAGAAACCGAATAAAATCAAAGCATCGCTTGCCCGTTTGAACCAATTCATCAAAGCAAATGCTGCGCCTATTCTGACTTCCAAATTCGCACAACTCCTGATTTCAGCTGCGGTAGCGCTCCACAAACTATGGAAGAAACGCCCAAAGTGTCCGTACACGTTGTATGTCGTAGTGATGGCGCTGATTGACGCAGCAGCCGTAACCTTCATTCAGTGGGGCATGTATTCCGAGCCGAAGTATGACGACCCGAACGCGGTGGATAGCACTACCAAGATTCTCAACAGCGTAAACGGCCAACTCACCAGATTCGTGACGCAAATGTGGCTAGAAGAAGACAAGCTCAACTGGCTTCTTAATTTCCTAGCTCTCGGCATGGTCTACTTGGTGCTGGTATTTGTCATTAACCGGTTCTGGGTGGCGACCGCCGTATTCGCCATCACGATGAGCGTGTACGCCGTAGCGAACAGTATCAAGATAATACTGCGCAACGAACCAATTCTCCCCTCCGATCTCAGCTTCCTGTCCAGCGGCAACGGTGGCGAAATCACTTCGTTCATTCCCAAAAGCAGTCAGGCATTGGTAGACGGCACCATCACCATGCTCATCTGGCTGACGGTCATCTGCCTGATACTGCAATTCGTAGACGGACGCCGTTGTGTCATCCCATTCCACTGGTGGCGTCCATTCCGTAACGTGAAAACGATTATCGGCAATGTCACCCGCATTATCGCAGCGGCAATGAGCATCACGCTGCTGTGCTCGTTCACATGGACGCTCAGTGTTCCAGGAGCTTGGGGATATGAATGGGCAAAGTCTTGGGGTGATTCACCGCAACTCTGGAGTGCCGAAGGTGATGCAGCAAACAACGGTCCTGTCATCAATTTCCTGCGCCTCACGCACCCGAAAATCATGGATAAGCCCGAGGGGTACAGCCAGGAAACGATGGAAGAGCTGGCCAAGAAATACAGCTCCGAGGCAAACCAGATTAATGGAACGCGTGCTAATAACCTCACCGATAACACCGTCATCATGATTCTTTCGGAGAGCTTCTCCGACCCAACACGCGTGCCCGGCATCGCCTTGGCCGAAGACCCGATGCCCAACATCCGAGCCCTGAAAGAAACAACCACCTCCGGTCTGATGCTCTCCCCAGGCTTCGGCGGAGGCACCGCGAACATCGAGTACCAGTCGCTCACCGGATTGGATCTTGCCCTGTTTGACGATTCGATGCAATCCATGTACCAGGAGCTCGTCCCGCATCAAAAGAACCCATTCGCGTGGAATCAAATCTGGAATGCCGAATACGGCAAATCCGGTTCCGTGGCATTCCACTCGTATTACAAGAACATGTATCTGCGTGACGCGAACTACAAGAAGTTCGGGTTCAATAAGTTCTACACACTGGACAGCGAACCAGCAATTACACACCAAGACAGAACCGACAATTCTCCATATGTCAATGATGCAGCCTCATACCAGAACATCATCGACCAACTGAACAAAGAGGAACACCCTCAGTTCCTGCAGCTCGTCACCATGCAGAATCACATGACCTATGACAACTGGTACTTCAACAACCAGTTCGAACAGGCGAATGTCACCGAAAACCTGAATGATTACGAACGCGGACAAATCAATACCTATGCAAAGGGCGTGAGCATCACCGATCAGGCAACAATCGACTTCCTGAACCAGCTGAATGCCATGGACAAACCCATAACCGTGATTTTCTACGGTGACCATCTGCCAGCTCCTATCAGACTGCCGCAGCAGATAAAAACAATACATTGGCATTGCATCAAACCGATTACTTCATCTGGTCGAACCAAGCATCCGCCTCAGCTGGCGTAAAACTCGATGCTAGCAACACTGCATACACGTCTCCGAATTACTTCATGGAGATGGCAGCCGAACACATGAACGCCAAGGTTTCGCCGTATCTCGCATTCCTTACTCAGACACGAACCGATATCCCTGCACTAGAACGTCTGGTGATTGGCGCAGGCGGCTTCGATACAGACGCATCCACAGCGTATCTGGATCAGAACGGCAACGCAATCAAGCGTAAGGCACTGTCTAAGCAGGCCAAGAACACCTTGCACGACTATAAGCTCATCCAGTACGACATGACTGCCGGAAAGGGATATCTGAACGACACCAACTTCTTCACAGTGAAGTAATGCCAAACAAGAATGGCCATCTGCCGCGCATTGTGCAGGTGGCCATTCTTGTTTGTGTCTCATTTATATACTGGCATGTATGGCACAGACTGCAGTTGATCACAAGGCTCAATGGGAAACGGTGAACAGGGTCGTTTACCCCGTTAAAGACACTGATTTGACATTGCCCTTGTATGCAGTGAACTGGCATCCTTCCCATTTTGATGCGAACGTGTTCGATGAACGCGACAGCATGATGAGCGTCAATCTGAATGCTGTAAGCCGTTCGGATTTTCAGTAATCTCGTAGCTCATGGAAATAGGCCACTGGCCGATGATCCGCACGGCTTCACTGTCGATGCACGTACCGTCATCACATTGGAACCGAACACGCATATCTCGCTATGCACCTACTTCAATGCTTTCCCAGCGGGATATTGGCGGCACTGGACGCGCGTTAAGCAACTGCGTTTTCTTGCGGAGGCTACGGGTAAGGCGGGAAAACACTGCCGAACCCGCCCGGAAAATCAGGAGACGACGGCCCGACATCATCAGAACCATCCGGCTTGGATCCTCCAACTCCAGGCTCGAGGCGTCCGACAACAGGATCAAGGTCACCATCCGCATGGCCTATGGCTTCCACCACGTCGACAACCTCATCGCCCTCGTCATGCTCCGCTGCGGCGGACTCGACATACGCCTACCCCAACCAAGAACCTAACCCACGAAAACAGCAGAAGCCTCTAACATATTTGCTTATCCAAGGTATGAGAGATTTGTGGTACCTGTGGCTGGAAAAGGATAATGAGGGACTCCGAAAGGATGCTTAATGGTACGGGAGGAAAAACGGTATATCGATTCAATCGGCTTGTCGTATGTGGACGGATACTGATTATGCGCTTGGGGTTGGTGCGCGTATTGAGTGTGTGGTCGAACCAGCTGAAGATGAGTGGGGGTGTCATTGTTGACGTTCAAGAAAGCATGGCAGATACCAGGTAAATGATTTACCTACCTTCATATTTTGCGGTTTGGGCTGACACTAAAAGATGGGGGTGCGACTCACGGTTGCGCCCCCATCTTTTAGTGCGTCGCTGTCAGTGCCTCTTGTTGTATGCGATTTTGTTGGTGTCAATGACGAAGGTTTTGCGGTCATTCTTGGCCATGACATCCAGGATAATGCCGGCGATGATGAGCAGAAGACCAGCGATGACCAGCATCACCGCGCCGATCAGCGTGGGGAAGTGGGTGACCACGCCGGTCTTGGCGAATTCGAAGGTGACGGTGCCGCAGAGCACAATGCCGACGATGCCGATGATTAGGCCCAATCCGCCGAAGAAGGGGAGGGGCTTGTATTCGCGAATCATGCGGAAGATGGTGCTCATCACCTTGATGCCGTCGCCTACGGTGTCCAGCTTGGACACTGAGCCTTCGGGGCGGTCGCGGTACTGGATTGGCATCTCGTAGAGTCGCAGGTTGTTGTTCAGCGAGTGGATGGTCATCTCCGTCTCAACCTCGAAGCCTCGCGAGAGCACGGGATAGGTCTTGACGAACGTGAAGCTGAACGCCCGGTATCCGGTCATGATATCGGTGACATGCGCATTGAACAGGCCGTTGATGGAACCGCGGACCAGCCGGTTGCCGAAGTTGTGGAAGGGCCGCTTGTTCTCTTGGAAGTAGGTGGAGGAAAGCCGGTCGCCGATGACCATGTCGTATCCGTCGAGCACCTTGGCGACCATGGCCGGGGCCGCGTCGGCCGGGTAGGTGTCGTCGCCGTCGGCCATGACGTACACGTCCGCGTCGATGTCCTCGAACATGGCGCGGATCACGTTGCCTTGCCTGGCGGGGCTCGCGGCGAACGATGGCGCCTTCGGCTGCGGCAATCTCGGCGGTGCGGTCGGTGGAGTTGTTGTCGTACACGTAGACCGTAGCACCCGGCAGCGCGGCTTTGAAATCTCGTACTACCTTGCCGATCGTGACTTCCTCGTTAAAACAAGGAAGAAGCACCGCAACGGAAGGCTGATTATTCTCGAACATGGTGGTTACTATACTTGTTGGCCAGTACCCGTGTACGACACTTAAGGAAGTATTTTGGCAACAAAGCGACTGCAAGGGACGCGTTACTCTAAGCCATCACCTCTTGCTGCCCGAGGTTTTCTTATCCGCCTGATAGCGGTATTCATATGCGCAGCAGTGGCGTCAAGCATGGTTATGTCGGCGTATCCAAGCATTCGCGAACGTCTGTTTCGGCTGGCTCCTGTTGCTTCAACGGAGTCTGTTCCGGTGCTGTGCATCCGGTTCCTGCTGATATTGATGCCTCTGCTGGTGATTGGCGCCATGATTGCTTTTGGCGTGAAGCCGGTGGGTATGTGGATGCACCGCCATCGCTTCATACTCGGAGCAAGTGTCATAGCGGCTTGCGTGCTGTTGAATATTAGCGGCTCATCCATAGGCATGTGGAATTACTGGCTGGGACATGACATGTCTACGGACGTGGTATGGGGAACCCCTCGCATAATGCGAACCGACGAATATGTGGTGGGCACTCCTCTGGCTTTTTCGCAAAGATACTCCGGGTATAGCTACTTTAATGATTTGTTTGGCAATAAACCGGCGGACATGTTCATCGTCAAGGATGCACCTGTGCTGGCTCTTGCCGAGTTGTTTAGGCCGTTCCATTGGGGGTATATCCTCTTCGGCAGTAGCGAGGACTTGCTTTTTATTGGTCTGCGCGCCTAGTGGTACTTTTCTTGGCCGCATATGAGTTCTTCCTCTGCATCAGCATGATCGCCGGCAGGAGAAACACAAGGTGTAGCGTTCGTTGGTGCAATCCTCATTGCATGTGCCCCGTTGGTGCAATGGTGGTTCGCAGTCAACGCACTGCCTGAGATGCTTATCGCAATATTCGTGTCCATCGTGTGCTTTGATCGATATCTTGGCGATACCGAGTCTGGCCATAGGGCCGCATATGCCGCAGTGATTCTGATATGCGCCGGGATGTTTGCACTGACCTTGTATCCCGCATGGCAAATCTCTCTGGGTTATCTTCTTGCGGTGCTGATCCTTTGTATTGTCATACGGCATTGGGGACATATTCGAATTTCAAGGAAAGACGCCCTGATTTTTGTGGGCGAAATTGCCTTATTCTGTGTGATTCTTGGCTCTGCAGTGGTGACTTCGTGGGGCACGATTCAATCCATGCTGCACACGGCATATCCGGGCGCAAGGCAATCCATCGGAGGAGGGCTGCCCCCTCTGTCGCTGATATCATCCGTGGGCACTCTCTTTTTCCCGTTCAAGGATTATGCCGTTGACTCTGTAACAACAAATATGGTTGAGGCATCACGTTTCGTAGATCTATTCCCGCTCGGAATAATTCTTGCCGTATTCGGCATGATAAAGCGCAAAAAAGTGGATGTGCTTAGTGCCTGGCTTATTACAGTCATAGCGTTATTCTCAATATTTGCCTGCGTGGGTATGCCGCTTTGGCTTTCTAAGATAATGATGCTGACTTCTGTGACTAGCGGCCGATGCGTGGTGGTTTTGGGCGTTGCGAATATCGCAGTGTTGGTGCGTGCGGCGGCCATTATCGATGGCGAACTTTCTTGGAAGCAGTCATTACTGGTGACTTTTGTGTTTGCCGCGATATTGGCATGGGCTAATCATGCGATGTATCTCTCGTACATTGGGCGGCTGCTGGTCGTGGTGTGTTTTGCCATAGCAGGTTTGCTCAGTTTCGCTGTTCTGAATAACGGCGTAATTGCTCGCACAGTTGTAGCGCCAATTGTGTCCGTTGGGCTGTTGGTATCAGGTTTGTCTGTGAATCCTGTGCAGTATGGGAGTACGCCCGTGACTAAGCAGCCGCTGATACAACAAGTGCAGTCGCTGCAATCTGAGAATCCAGGAATGTGGGCAATAGATGACGCATTCGGCTCTCAGCTGGCGAATCTTGCAGTGGCAAATGGAATACACACATTGAATGCGTTGGAAGTCACTCCTGATCTTGCCACATGGAAGAAACTTGATCCCAATGGACAATGGGAAGAAATCTACAATCGGTATGCATTTGTTTCTGTGAACGTCGTGGAACAGGAGTCGGCCGATGTGTTCACATTAGTCGCGCCTGATTCGTTTACCGTGCATGTCACGCCGGAGCAATTGCGCAAGCTAGGTGTGAGCAATGTGCTTTCTCCGCAGAAACTGGATGCGATGCAGTTCAATGGGTATTCGTTCGAGCGCATTGGCGAAACGATTGATGGGCGAACCCCATATCGGATTGTTCAACACCAGTAACAATGTCCTTTCTCGCCGTCTCGGTATGCCTGACGATATGCTGTAGGTTATGGCTGAAGAACTGTTTACTCCCCATAACATCATCGTGACCGGTGGCTGTGGTTTCATCGGTTCGAACTTCGTGCATTACGTGTACAACAACCATCCGGACGTGCACGTCACGGTTTTGGACGCGTTGACGTATGCGGGCAACCTGGAGAACATCAGGGGCCTTCTGGGCGACCGTGTGGAGTTCGTGCACGGCAACATCTGCGACGCCGAGCTGCTCGACAAGATCGTTCCGGGCCATGACGCGATCGTGCACTACGCGGCCGAGTCGCACAACGACAACTCGATCGCGAACCCGGAGCCGTTCCTGAAGACCAACGTGGAGGGCACGTTCCGCCTCTTGGAGGCGGCCCGCAAGTACGACGTGCGCTACCACCACGTGAGCACGGACGAGGTGTACGGCGACCTGGCTTTGGACGATCCGGCCAAGTTCACGGAGCGGACCCCGTACCATCCGTCCAGCCCGTACAGCTCGACGAAGGCGAGCTCCGACCTGCTGGTGCGCGCATGGCACCGCACGTTCGGCATCCGCGCCACGATCAGCAACTGCTCGAACAACTACGGCCCCTTCCAGCATGTGGAGAAGTTCATCCCGCGCAGATCACGAACGTCCTCGAGGGTCTTCGCCCGAAGCTGTATGGCAATGGCGAGAACGTGCGCGACTGGATCCATACGGACGACCACTCCACCGGCGTGTGGACCATCCTGACCAAGGGCCGTCTGGGCGAGACCTACCTGATCGGCGCGAACGGGGAACGCAACAACATCACCGTGCTGCGCGACATCCTGACCGTGATGGGCCAGGACCCGGACGCGTTCGACTGGGTGAAGGACCGTCCGGGCCACGATCGCCGCTACGCGATTGACTCCACCAAGCTGCGGACCGAGCTCGGCTGGAAGCCGACGCACACGGACTTCCAGAAGGGCCTGGAGCAGACCATCAAGTGGTACACGGACAACCGCGCCTGGTGGGAGCCGGCCAAGGCCGCCACCGAAGCCAGGTACAAGCAGCAGGGACAGTGATCCGATCATGGCATTTGAATTCGAGAAGGAACTGAAGGTCGAGAAGACGAACATCCCGGGCCTGCTGGTGTTCGATCTGCCGGTGCATGGCGACAACCGTGGCTGGTTCAAGGAAAACTGGCAGCGCGCCAAGATGATGGGGCTGGGGCTGCCGGACTTCGGCCCGGTGCAGAACAACATCAGCTACAACGCGACCAAGGGCGTCACCCGTGGCATCCATGCGGAGCCGTGGGACAAGTACATCAGCATCGCTGCCGGCGAGATCTTCGGCGCATGGGTTGACCTGCGCCCGGGCGAGAGCTTCGGCCAGGTGTACACGACCCGTTTGGATCCGTCCAAGGCAATCTACGTGCCTCGCGGCGTGGGCAACAGCTTCCAGGCACTGCAGGACGGCACGGTGTACACGTATCTGGTGAACGCGCACTGGTCGCTCGAGCAGAAGAAGACCTACACGTTCGTGAACCTTGCGGATCCGGAACTGAACATCCAGTGGCCGATTCCGCTGGAGGAGTCCGAGCGCTCCGAGGCCGATCTGCACCACCCTATGCTCAAGGACGCCAAGCCCATGCTCCCAAGCGCACCCTGGTGACGGGCTGCAACGGCCAGCTGGGCCACGCGATTCGCGCCTACGCGGAAGCGCATGGTCTGGAGGGCTTCGAGTACACGGACATCGACGAGTTCGACTTCTCCGACCCGAAGGCATACGAGGCATACGATTGGAGCCTGTACGGCACGATCATCAACGCCGGTGCCTACACGGCCGTCGACAAGGCCGAGACCGCCGAAGGCGTCCGATCGCGTGGAAGGCGAACGCCCAGGGTCCGGCTCTGCTGGCCAAGGTGGCCAAGGACCACCACATCACCCTCGTGCACGTGAGTTCGGATTATGTGTTCGACGGCACCGCCAAGGAACACACGGAGACGGAGGCGTTCGCCCCGCTTGGCGTGTACGGCCAGACCAAGGCCGCTGGCGACATCGCCGTGGCCAACGCACCCGAGCATTACATCCTGCGTTCCAGCTGGGTGATCGGCGAGGGGCACAACTTCGTGAAGACCATGATGATGCTGTCCAACAAGGTCGCCGACCCGGCCGACAAGCTGGAACAGGTCACCGTGGTGGACGACCAGTACGGTCGCCTGACCTTCACCAAGGACATGGCCGAGGCGATTTTCCACCTGCTCGACAGCCACGCCCCCTACGGCACTTACAACTTGACCGGTTCCGGCGCAGTGAAGTCCTGGGCGGACATCGCGGCCGAGGTGTTCGACCTGACGAACGGCAACGGCAGCAAAGTCAATCCCATCAGCACTGCCGAGTACTTCGCGAACGCGACCAACCCGGTATCTCCGCGTCCGGTCAACTCCGCACTGGATCTTGCCAAGATCGGTGAAGCCGGATACGTGCCCGCTGACTGGGAAGAGACCCTCAAGACCTACGTGCAGAAGGAACTCGGCTGATAGCTGTTCATAACAGTTGACTTCAAGTGATAAAACCGCGCAGGCTCTCTGTGCGGTTTTTCATTTTGAATAAGAGTTAGCTAAGCTGAATATGTTTGTAGACGAATAATGAGTAAAACGTTGTGGAAAGCAGGTTTTTCATGAAAGGCATTATTCTCGCTGGAGGTTCGGGCACGAGACTGTACCCTCTGACCACGGTGACCTCGAAGCAGCTGCTTCCCGTGTATGACAAGCCGATGATCTACTACCCGTTGAGCGTGCTGATGATGGCGGGCATCCGTGACATTCTGATCATCTCCACGCCGAAGGATCTGCCGAACTTCGAGCGTTTGTTGGGAGACGGCTCCCAGTATGGCGTGAGCTTCTCTTACAAGGTGCAGCCTTCCCCGGATGGTCTGGCCCAGGCATTCATCCTCGGCGAGGAGTTCATCGATGGTGAGCCGTGCGCGCTGGTGCTCGGCGACAACATCTTCTACGGCAACGGTTTGGGCAGGACACTGCGCAAGGCCGCCACGGTGGAACATGGTGCACAGTGTTCGGCTACTACGTCGATGATCCTGAGCGATACGGCGTGGTCGAATTCGATGAGAACAAGAAGGCCATCTCCATCGTTGAGAAGCCGGAGCACCCGGCCAGCAACTATGCGGTGACCGGCCTGTACTTCTACGACGAACGCGTCACCGAGTTCGCCAAGCAGGTCAAGCCGTCCCCCCGTGGCGAGCTGGAGATTACCGATCTGAACAAGATGTATCTGGAAGACGGCACCCTCAACGTGCAGACGCTTGGCCGCGGCTATGCCTGGCTGGATACCGGTACCATGGACTCCCTGTATGAGGCAGGCGAATTCGTGCGCACCGTGCAGCGTGCTCAGGGCCTGCCGATCGCCGTTGCCGAAGAGATCGCTTTTGAGAACGGTTGGATTACTCGTGATGAGCTGATGGAGGCCGCTGTGAAGTATGGCAAGAGCCGTATGGCAAGCATCTGAAGGATGTGGCGGAGAACAAGATTATTGTTAAGCCGCGCGACGTTCGATGATGTTGTTGGGTCGTGGTTGCTGTGCCGTTGCTGTCTTTTGTCGTTATTGCCTATAACGTGCAGCCCTACATTATTCAATGTTTGCAAAGCGTCAAGGCCCAAACTTTGGATGATTTCGAGGTCATCGTAGTAGATGACGCGAGTACTGACGGTACGCTGGAATGCATTACTCGTGAAGTAGCGGATGATCAGCGGTTCCATATAATCGCAAAATCGGAAAATGAAGGTGCACACCTTGCCCGGCGAACTGGTGCGTTGGCGACCAAAGGACAGTATGTGTACTTCGTTGATGGTGATGACAGTATCAGTGCCTTACTATGCGAACAGGTATCCATGCTGACTCGTGCCTCATCTCCTGACATTATCCGCTTTGGATGGATGCCTTTCCCGAAATCGGTGCGGACGATGGCACGGCAATAGCTGTGGAAGCGGTCTTTAATAATGCCCAAGGCATGAGGACCTCTAGGGAAATTATAGAGACTGCATTCAGCGACATAATTTCCCCTCGTGACGTATGGAGCGTTACGGTATGCGCTTATCGAGGTGATTCCATCAGAGAGTCTTTTTCCAAGATGACATCCAAGCGTCTTGGGTATATGGAAGACACCTACGAATTTTTTGTCATCGCAAATGAGTCTCAGACATTACAGAATTACGCTGATTTTCGTGCTCTGAAGTACCGTATTGGAGCGGGCAGATCCGGGCGAAGATTGTATTCGGCAGAGGAGTTCTCGAAACGGCAACGAGAAGTGCACGAAATGTATCTTTTGCTGTGTGAGTATTGCAACTCTCAGCGAGACGATACCGATTTCTACAGTCGCACAAGCCTTTGGATGAAACGGCAATATCTTCTTATGCTTGTTACTGACTGGGTAACTCGTTTGCCAGCGGCGGATCAAGACAAAGGATATACGGCTATCGTTGAAACATGGGGTGCTGCTGACGCAGCAATCATGTTATTTGATCCCCTTATTGCACGTGGTGAGAGTTTGTTGAGCAAGAATTCGATTCCTCCCGGGAACGATGAGTTCTACCGGTGGGGGCAGATTCTCGCCAAGATAGTTCCCATGGTTGATGACGGCCGGAATTTACCTAGGTATGATCAATACCGGCAGTTGGAACAAGCTTTAGAGCATCATGTGGCGGAAATCCAATTGAAAGAGCAGCAGGCGCTGCAGGCAGAACAAGAACGGATAGAGGCGCAAGCGAGATTCAAAAAAGGTACACTCATGCGTCGCGTGATTGACAAAGTCATGCCGGCAGGTTCGCTGAACCGAGATTTGGTATCTGTGATACGCTCACATGCACAGCGTGCGAAGAGGGAAAGATAGCATTTTGCAGAATGATGTAGTGCGTGAAAGGACGGAGATGAGCGTTAATAGCGGGCATAAACAGCGACTGGGTATCTACTGTTTCTATGACAAGTATGGTCATGCTGCATCCTTTATCAAGACCTTTCTTGATGATTTGATGGATAACTTAGATGATCTAGTCGTAGTTGTAAACGGGCAACTTAGCGATCAGGCTCGTCAACTGTTCTCTGAATACACGAAGACGATCATCGTTAGAGAGAATAAAGGACTTGACGTCGCTGCGTACAAGCAGGCCATTCTCACACTCGGTTGGGAAAAACTTGAGTCATATGATGAAGTCATTTGCCTGAATGACACAGTTATGGGACCGGTGTATCCGTTCCGTGAAATGTTTGCGTGCATGGATCGCAAGGATGTGGATTTTTGGGGTATCACTGCGTATGCGGGTGAGACAGTTGATAAGGAGCAGATTCCAACGCATCTTCAGGCCTATTGGCATGCGTACAGGCGCTCTTTAGTGTCTTCCCCGGCGTTCCACGAGTACTGGGAGACCATGCCTTTGTGGAAAGACTACGCAGAGGTTACCCGCAAACACGAGATGACCTTCACCAAGCATTTCACTGATTTGGGCTTCACCTGGGCCTCGTACATCGATTGGCGAAAATATCAGGGATATTCTTCATACCCGTTGCTGTACATGCCGATGCAAATCGTGCGAGATGATCGATGCCCTATTTTCAAGCGCCGTTCTTTCTTCGTGGATTACAGTGCTTATTTCGACCAGACGGCCGGTCAGCCAGCTCTGGATTTGTACGAGTACCTTCGAGATCATACTGACTATGACGTGGATATGATCTGGGATGCTATTTTGCCGTCCTACAACATTGACGATATCCGCAAGGCCATGCATCTTGATTATGTGCTGCCCTCACAGGCCATCAATCCACAGACGCATGATCGTCCTCGTTCGGCGTTCATCTATCACGTCTACTTCATGGATTTGCTAGAAGACACTTGCCACTACATTGCATCGTTGCCGGAAGAAACAGATCTATACATCACCTCTACCGAAGATAAGATTCCCCAGATTCGGGAATACATGCAACAGCATGGGATTTCTCATCAGGCGACATTCATCCCGTTATCAATCGTGGTCGTGATGTCTCGGCTCTGCTTGTGGCCGCTTGCCCGGTGGTGTTGAGCGGAAATATGACGTCATTGGTTTCGCTCATGATAAGAAATCCAGTCAGAATCAGGAAAATGGACATCATGCACCGAGAGCCAAGGATTCGCGTACAAGCTTATGGAGAATACGCTTGGCAGTGAGGCATATGTCAAGAACATTCTGACGTTATTTGCGGAGAACCCGCGTCTTGGTCAGGTGACGCCTCCGCCGCCATATCACGCTTTGTACTTTGCGCACACCATTCCTCACGATTGGGGTGCAAATTATGAGATCACGAAGGAGCTTTTGGAAGACAGGCTGGGCATTCATGTGCCGCTCTCTCCCACTAAGCCAACTGCATCCGCGATGGGGTCGTGCTATTGGTTCCGTGTTGAGGCATTAAAACCGCTGTTCGAGTATGGGTGGAAGTATGAAGACTTCTTGCCCGAAGGACAGATGGGCGAAGACGGTACTATTTCGCATGCCATCGAACGAGCCAACGGATATATATGCCAATCGCGTGGATATTATCCGGCATGGGTGCTTTCAGATCGATATGCTCGCATTGAAGTGGATTCGTTGTTCTATACCACTGCCATGATGATGGGCTCGTCTGCAGAAGCACGTAGCGGAGAATCATTGCTGACGAATTTGCGTGGTTTGAATTTGGCGACTTCTCGTTGGAGAACACTGAAAATAGCCAAGCATCGCACACATTTAGGACTTCAATGGATCACGTCACGAACTGTGCTTAAGCTTCCTAAGCCAGCACAGAGCGTCATCTACACTGCAGCATGGGCTCCAATCACCGTGGTACGATTTGTGATTGGACAAATCAGGGCGGTGCTTCGTGGTGATTTCAAGCACAAAAGTGCACCTAAAAAATAATAGTTGATGGCAAATGAGGATATGAATACGATGCTGATAAAGCTAAAAGAGCGCTACCGCTATTCGTTCATTGTGCTTAAAGAAATGGTGAGAACTGATTTTAGCTGCGCTATCAGGGATCATTCTAGGAATTGCGTGGTCGGTCTTGAAGCCGTTAATGCTGTTCTGTGTGATGTATGTGGTGTTCGTCAAATTCCTGAAGTTTACCGATGGCACGCCGACTTTCCCGTTGGTCTTGCTGCTGGGTATCAGCTTGTGGAATTTCTTCGCTGAGGCGACGAATATGGGATTGACGGCTATCGTAGGCAGAGGGGACATTCTGCGTAAGATTCATTTCCCCAACTACATTATTGTCGTCTCTGCAACGGTCGGCGCTTTAATCAGCTTGGCCATCAACATGTGTGTAGTGCTGGTTTTTTG
>ENA-OQMZ01000581-OQMZ01000581.1-human-gut-metagenome-genome-assembly--contig:-NODE-581-length-15381-cov-3.048053_pt1 | contig 15381 bp, 24 predicted proteins | sample MGYA00242621_ERZ504862 | MGnify/ENA primary metagenome ERZ504862 (study PRJEB26092, sample SAMD00036393) | human gut metagenome | host: Homo sapiens | study: EMG produced TPA metagenomics assembly of... | reverse complement strand
CGTAAAACATGGCGGCTAACAAAAGAGAACGTAATAACCGTCGTGAATGGCGCGCGGGAACAGGTAAAACAATCCTCGCCATCAGTCTCATGTTCAAAATAAAAAATGAGCCCAACCTTTCCGGCCTGCGAGTCGGTTTTGTCACCCCCATGGATTCCCTGAAGAAGACCCTCAGGAAACTCACGCACTTCCTTCCAGGGTTAAAACCTGGCGATATCTTGAGCCCCAGTGACGTAACCAAAAATGATCGTTATGACATCCTACTTGTCGATGAAGCACATCGACTGGGCAATTATCTAAGCATGGGCTCCGGCATCAAGGCCTTCTATAGCACCTGCGATCGTCTCGACCTTCCGCATACGAGCAACCAAGTTGACTGGATATTCAAATGCTGCGACAAGGCGTACCTGTTCTATGACCCCAAACAGCAGGTTCGCGCATCCGGACTCAATCGAGACGGCCTTGAACAGCGACTTAACCAACTCGAAGAAGCGAAAATTGAAACCGAAGAATTCAACTTGAGCACGCAAATGCGAGTACGCGGCGGCGATGAGTATCTCGACTTTGTATATGATCTACTCGACAACAAGGCGTACATGCATGCCGGCATGAAATTCGAAGAACTCTTTTCATCGGAGCCTTACGATTCGCGAGCCGGGGATCCGGACAGCGATACCCCCAGATACCAGTTTGGAATCGTCGACCAATTTGAGGATTTCTGTTCCCTGCAGCAAGCCAAAGAAGAGGAAGTTGGTCTATCCCGCATGACGGCAGGTTTTGCGTGGAAGTGGGAAACGAAGAAACACAAAGATGCGTTCGACATCGTCATTGAGGGCGTCCCTAAACGTTGGAACTCGAGTCAAAAGGATTGGGTTAACTCCCCCAACGCCGTCAACGAGGTCGGATGCATCCACACGGTACAGGGCTACGACCTCAACTACGGCTTCGTAATTCTGGGGCCAGACATTTACTACGACACCGACAAAGGGGGCGTCTGCGTTAACAAGGCAAACTTCAAAGATACCGTCGCAAAGAAAAAGGCAAGCGACGACGACCTACGAAAGATCATCGTCAACGCCTACTACGTTCTCATGACGCGCGGCATGTTGGGAACGTATCTCTATGTGTGCAATACGGCGCTCAAGGAGTATTTGTCACGGTATATCCCGGTGATATAGACCTAACGACCGCCCTCCCCCATGTAACCATCCTGTAAATCATAGCGGCGCACTCGAGTTTTACCGTGATGCGGTCGCGCCTGGCGCTCCACTGTGCTAAAGTATCCCGAACGTTCAAACGACTACGAGGGGGAACTAGAAGATGGCACGTGTGCACAACTTCTCAGCTGGCCCGGCCGCGCTGCCTACAAGCGTGCTCGCCGAGATCGCCGACGAGATGATGGACTACCGCGGTTGCGGCATGTCCGTGCTCGAGATGAGCCATCGATCTAGCATGTACCAGCAGATCATCGACGACGCCGAGGCAACCCTGCGCCGCCTGATGAGCATCCCCGACAACTACCGTGTCCTGTTTTTGCAGGGCGGCGCCACGCTGCAGTTTGCGGGCATCCCCATGAACCTCATGCGCCGCGGCCGCGCCGGCTACGTCGTGACCGGCAACTTTGCCAACAAGGCGTACAAGGAGGCCGCCAAGTACGGCGAGACCGTGCTGCTCGCGAGCTCCGAAGACACCAATTTCGACCACATTCCCAACATGGCCGACATCAACACGCGCATTGCCGCCGAGGCCGCGGGCGATGGGCTCGACTACGTCTACATCTGCCAGAACAACACCATCTTTGGCACCATGTACCACGGGCTGCCCGATTGCGGCGATGTGCCGCTGGTCGCCGATGTCTCGAGCTGCTTTCTGTCGCAGCCGCTCGACGTCGAGCGATACGGGCTCATTTACGCCGGCGCGCAGAAAAACGCCGGCGCCGCGGGCGTGACCGTGGTCATCGTGCGCGACGATCTCATCGCAGATGGCCCCGCCTTTGCGCAGACGCCGCAGTACCTGGACCTTAAGACCCAGGCCGCCAAGGTTCCATGCTCAACACGCCCAACACCTTTGGCATCTACGTGTGCGGCAAGGTGTTCCATTGGGTGGAGCAGACCGGCGGACTCGCCGCCATGGCCGAGCGCAACTGGGCCAAGGCAACCTGCTCTACGACCTGCTCGAGCACAGCAAGCTTTTCCATGGCACCACGCAAGCCGACAGCCGCTCCATCGCCAACGTCACATTCCGCACCGGCGACACCGAACTCGACGCGGCCTTTGTCGCAGGCGCGGCCGAACACCAGATTCAAAACGTCAGGGGCCATCGCCTGGTGGGCGGCATGCGCGCCAGCGTCTACAACGCCGTAACCATGGAAGACGTGCAGGCCCTGGCCTCGTACATGAAGGACTTCGAAGCACAGCATAGTTTGAGTCCGCGATCTAACTAGCCCGCAACGCGCGGGCCGACCAGCCACCTCAGACCACCCTGTTTAGATCAAAACCTGCTAAGGAGTTTTTCCATGCGCAAGATTAAGACCATCGACGACATCACCAAGGACGGCAAAGTCGAGTTTGGCGAGGGCTACGAGTTTGTGGACACCGCCGAGGAGGCCGACGCCATCCTGATGCGCTCGACCGACCTGCACGGCTACGAGCTGCCCGAGGGCATCCGCGCCATCGCCCGCTGCGGCGCCGGCGTCAACAACATCCCCATCGAGGAGTACGCCAAAAAGGGCGTCGTCGTCTTTAACTCCCCCGGCGCCAACAGCAACGCCGTCAAGGAGCTCGTCCTGGGCATGCTGGTGCTCTCGAGCCGCGGCGTGGTGCAGTCGATGAATTGGGTGCGCGACAACGCCGACGACCCCGAGATTCAGGTCGACGCCGAAAAGGCCAAGAAGGCCTTTGTGGGCCGCGAGCTCAAGGGCAAGCGCATCGGCGTTATCGGTCTGGGCAACGTGGCTCCAAGGTCGCCAACGCCTGCGTCGATCTGGGCATGGATGTCTACGGCTACGATCCGTTCATTTCCGTCGAGCACGCGTGGGTGCTGAGCCGCGAGGTGCAGCGCGTGGGCACGCTCGAGGACCTCTGCCGCGGCTGCGACTACCTCACCGTGCACGTGCCCAGCAAGGCAGACACCATCGGCATGATCAGCACCGAGCAGATTAACCTGCTGGCGCCCGACGCCGTGCTCATCAACTACGCGCGCGAAACCATCATTGACGAGGACGCCGTCGACGCTGCCCTGCGCGAGGGAAAGCTCAGCTGGTTTAGCTGCGACTTTGCCACGCCCAAGACCGTCAAGATGCCCAATACGTTTATCACCACTCACTCGGGCGCCGGCACCGGCGAGGCCGAGGCCAACTGTGCCGACATGGCCATCAGCGAGCTCAAGGATTACCTGGAGAACGGCAACATCGCACACAGCGTCAACTACCCCGCCTGCAGCATGGGCAAGGCGCGCGCCGCGAGCCGCATCGCCTGCCTGCACGCCAACGTGCCCAACATGATCGGCCAGATCACCGCAATCCTGGCCAAGGACAACGCCAACGTGCAGCGTATGACCAACGAGTCCGCCGGCGAGAACGCCTACACCATGTTCGACACCGACGAGCACCTGGACAGCAGCACCATCGAGGCGCTCAAGCAAATTCCGTCGATGTACCGCGTGCGCGTGATCAAATAGCGCCGGCGCCAAGCCTGCCAGGCAGACCATGAAGCCCATTCGGCCCCCGTTTTCACGAAACGGGGGCCGATTTCGTTGCTCCGGCTGGTTTTGAAAATGCTACCCATAATAAGTTTTTTCGGATAATCGACAGTGAGGCCCTAGTCGCTAAGCACAACTGCTTTTACAAACAGCTTTATCAGGGGTTTTAGTAGGTAAAAATCGATCTCTATATGCCAAACTAAAGTTGACTGTCCATTTTCCGAAATAACTTGCTCTAGGTAGCACTTTTCAAGCCAATTCCAAGGAGCAATTGAAGGCTATTCGCAACTAAAACCCTAGCTTCCGCGACCGTTTTCCACCCGCGCGGCTACATTCCCGCCCAATCGATAAAAATCTCCTCACGAAGTCGCCGTTCGAGCTCCTGCTGCCGCGGCGTCTTGTCTTTCAACGGCATATCGAGATAGGACATGATGAGTTCCATCACTACATGGAAGGCATCGGAGTCGACCAGCTGACCATAGGTCATCAGAACGACGGGATATCCCATGGCTTGCAGGGCCGTCGTTCGATCGGAGTCCGAGATCTTGGATTCTATGGATCCGTGAATGGCTTTACCTTGGCATTCAACCAGGCACTCTCGGCTGCCGTCCTTATTTGCCAGCAGAATATCGGCGTAGCGCCTATCAACCCCGAAATCAGGCGGGCGCTGCGCGTCATGCGAATCTCGACGTTATTGGTAAGGCGCAGCCCTTCGCCGCCGCGCAGCCTCGAAAGGCCAAACAGCATCGAAGCTTGGACCTCAAGCGGCGATGCCACAATCCCCGTAATGCATTTCGCGGCACGCGTGAACGATTTAGCACCGCGGAGCCCCTGGATCTTATTTGCGAACTCCGTAAGTTCAGAAAGCTCGATCAAGGGAGGTCGTTTCCACAAGTCCGTTGGATTCCCCGAGGCATCCTTTACGTTTTCCCAGCCCAACCGTGCGTCACCCCATCGGCCCCCATATGCCTGCTCAAGCGCCAACTTTACCTGAGGCGCAATCTTGCACACGGCAAAGGTACCGCACATCTCATACATGCACATGATCAGACGCTCGTTTGAGACCGAGGAAGCCAGGGTTAGCAGGGTAAAGAGCGGAGACGCGACATCAAGGCCAAACTCCGTCTGCCGCACGGAGCCAAACGGCCTCTCCCCGTTCCAAACATGCCTGACGATGCGACCGCCCTTACGTCCGCAGCCGCCCTGCGCCAACACATGTAACGGGGTGCCCAGGAAATGCTTGACGAGCGGATGCTCACAAAGACGTTCCCTGCGCGGATCGTCCACAGAATCGGGCAGGTCCGGCATTATTGCCAAAACCTGTGGAGGTATCCGGTGATACCGAAAGGCAGATATGTCGCACAGCATGTCGTCCATGAAAGGTACGTACCCACCGCGTCGTTTGTAAACCCGCCCGGACGGCAAACGCGATGGCTCGGCCTGCGAACGGTAAATGCTGCTACGCGCGCGTCGCGAATCTGCAGGTGACTCACAATCGGTTTGCAAAGCAAACTGATTGTGAGGTTACATATGGTTGATGAGGACTTTGCCTGGCGCCTTGTGCAGGAGCTTGTGAAGATTGACAGCTCGGACCCCGGGTGCGTATGAGGGCGAGATCGAGCGCTATATCAAGGCGTTGGCTGAGGAGCGGATGGCGCAGCTGAGCCATCCAGTACTCGGTGCCGTGCAGATTGAGGAGCTCGAAGTACTCCCCGGGCGCCGCAACCTTATGATTACCGTGCCGGGCGTGAGCGACGAGGCGAGGCTCGTCTACATCTGCCACATGGATACCGTCACCCTGGGACGCCATCGAGCGCGACCCGAACTCTCCCCTTCTAGCTGCGCTCAAGCGCGCCGCCGATGACGTGACGGACGCGGACACGACCGTCGGCTTCTTTACCGGCTGCACCGATACCGCCGTCATTGCCGGCAAGACGGGTAACCGCAATTGCATGAGCTACGGCCCCGGCTCGTTGGTGCTCGCGCATAAGCCAACGAGCCGGGGCCCATGCCGATATCGTTCGCTGCCAGAACGTGCTCATCGCGCTTGTTGACAACACGCTCTGGGACGCAAGCGTCCAAGTTGGGGCATAATAAGCCGCGAACAAACCGACTCGCGCGTTAGGATCGCCCATGAAAGCACTTCCGTTTCCCTGCATCCGCCCAGCTCAGGATCGCGTGCTCGAAGCGCTGCCGCAGATGGGCGGCATCCTAAGCGGCAACGACGCCCTGCGCGGCGCCATTGCCGACGGGCTCATGCTCAAAGATCCGGCGCGGCGTATTACGTGTACGAATGCTCCGGAGAGCCAGGGCGCGTGACGGGCGTTGTGGCAATTTGCCCGGTCGGCGTACTGACGGGCGACGGCGCGACCCCCGCAGATGCGGCTGCAGCCGCCCGTGCAATCGCCGAGCTTAAGGTGCAGCCGCGCCCCGTGTCGCTCGCCTACGAGCCTCGCCCGTTATGGATATCATCCTCGGTGCCGCCAAAGAGGGCGCGTCGCTCTATGCCGTCACCGACCCGCCGGCATTACGCACCGCGCGTGGGAGGTCAAGCGCGAGGACGCCGTTGCTGCCATCCGAGCCATGCTCGACCAGGCACCGGAGCCGACGCCGGCAGACGACCCCACCTATGCTGCCGCGCTAGCAGGGGCGGCGCAGCTCCTGGCAGACGAAGCCCGCGCAGCCGCGCCTACACGGGCAAAGAGCCGTTCAACTTTACCGTTGCCGCGTTATTCCCCGCCGCGCAGGTTGCCGGCGGCGCACCGCAGGTTCCGACGGGTTTGCTGACCCACCAGATCGCACGGTTCTAACAGGGCCTAAACGCCCGGCACAAAGACTCGGCAGCTCGACAAACAAGGGGCGGGGATACATGCGCATGCATCCCCGCCCCTTTCGCATCGAGCAATGATGTCGGCAATCCGCATCGCCACGCCCGCGCTACCCGCGCTGCGGACCCGCTGCCGCCACCAGTGGCTCAAGACCCAGCTCGCGCGCATAATCTTCCTGTGTAAAGACTTCGACCAGTTCAAACGTATCCGTCGCATCGTCAAACGCAAAATGCAGCACCGAGCAGTTGCCCGGAACGCGCTCGCGCTCGTCGGCCGCCGCTCCCCTCACGTGGTCCAAAAATTCCTTGATGGACGAGGCGTGGCTCACCGCGAGCACGCACTCGTGGTCCGGACGTCGCATAAGATCGGTCAACGTCGCCACCATGCGCTCGCGCACCTGCATCTGCCCCTCGCCGCCAAATTGGCGGTAGAAGTCACGCCACGGACGCTCGGGCATGAGCATCACGCGCTCGGCCTCAAAGTCGCCAAAGAACCACTCGCGCAGGCCATCAAGCGCTCGTAGCAAGGCCCGGCCACAGGTTGGCGATAGTCTGCTCGGTGCGGTGCAGTGTGGAGGTGTAGGCATGATCGGGTTCGATGCCACGCGCACGCAAGAACATACCGGCGCGCACCGCCTGGTCGCAACCAAGCTGCGTGAGTGGCGAATCGCTCCAACCCTGAATAATGCGCTTAAGGTTGAATATCGTCTGTCCATGACGGACCAGATACAGATCTTTATTCATAGGGGGGTCCTTTCGCTCGTTACCAATCAAGGAGCGAAAACGCCCCATCACAATAGCCAAAATGAAGCACGGCGCCGTTGTCGAGCTGTTCTCCCCCGCCGGCCACATACTCAAGAAACTCCTGGCAGGCTGAGCCGTGGGAAACGGCCAGCACGCAGTCGTGCCGAGGCCGGGCCATAATACGAGACAGCGCCGCGACCATACGTGCGCGAAGCTCACTTTCCGACTCGCCACCAAAGGCGACCGGATAATCGCCCCAGGGTTGCGCCGGCATCTCGCGGTTTGATGTGCCCTCCAACGATCCCAAATGCCACTCGCGCAGGTCATCGACCAGCTCTATGGAACGGCCCTCGCCAACGATCAGCTCTGCCGTACACCGTGCCCGACCCAACGGAGACGAATACGCATGGTCAAAGGAGATGCCGCGCGCCTCAAACGCCGCGCGCGTCGCCAGTGCCTGCTCGCGCCCGCGCACCGTAAGCGGCGAATCGTGCCAGCCCTGCAAAATGTTCCGCACGTTGAGCTCGGTCTGCCCATGCCGCAACAAATACAGATCGGCCACATGCCCTCCCCTCGCAGCACCACAAAGGGGCCAGGCACCTTTGTGGTGGTTTTGCCGCCGGATCGCGCCGCGACGACGCAGCTACACCAGCACGTCGGCAAGCGGGCGCTTGGGTACGTGGTGTACCTGTGCCTCATCACGCCAGTAATTAATAGAGCCGTCGGGGTTGGAATCAATTGCATCGATCACCTGTGTCTCGGCGGGAACGCCAAAGACCATGATCAGCTTGACCTCGTACTTGTCGCCGTCAAGTCCCATGACATCAATCGCACGAGGCGGAAAAGCCTTGAACATGCACGCCGCCACCTCGGGCGTAGCGCTGCGGGCGGCGAGCATCATCGTCTGCGCGGCGATACCAGTGTCTGCCTCGGTGATTGGCGCGGCAGGCTTGCCCGGAGCGGGACGCTCTGCAAGGATCGCGATATAGCCGGTCGGGCGCTCGCCCTCGACAGGACCCGACCAATCCTTGAGCGCACCAGCCCATGTGAGCTTTTCAAATAAGCTCGAACACTCCTCGGCGTCGCTCACCACATGAAAGCGTAGGCGCTGAGCGTTGGCGCCGCAGGGAGCCAGGTGCGCCAGCTCTGCCAGCTCAAGCAAAAACTCGCGCGGCACGCGCATGGACTCGTCAAAACGGCGGCATGTGCGGGCGCGACGAACCAGCGCGTCAAACGATTCCAGACCGAGCTTTTCGCAACCTTGCTTTGCCATCGACTCCACGCTCGACGGCGCCGCGGGAACAGCTTCGTTCATAGAGACCCCCAATACAAGGCAATTGTTCTTAGGAAAATCTAACCTAAAACGCAGGCAATAACGAACAGAGCCGCAATGTTCTACACCTGTTGAATAGAAAAACGCGACATGGGGAACAACGAGAACAAATCGGGACCTTTGGGTTACACTTCGCCCTCCCCGACCCATACGCCGGCGCCTTTAGGCGATACTTGTTGTAGCAACTGCGGCATACGCCGCAAAAACAACAATGACGGCAAACGCCGTGCGGAAAGGAGACCTCATGGGCATCTTTAAGAACGACGACCAGCAGTCGAATCTGTTTGGATTTGACGAGAAAAGCATGGCAGGCAAGGCAATCAAGGCCGTGCGCTGGATCTACGCCGCCACGGGCGTCATCGCACTGCTTGCCGGCATCGCGCTGCTGTTTGCGCCCGCCAAGTCCCTCGTCTTCCTGACGACCGTCCTGGGCTTCTACTTTGTGATCACGGCTGGCGTCAGGCTGTTCACCGCCATTTTTGAGCCGCTGCTGCCCGCCGGCTGGCGCGTGACGAGCATCATCTCCAACCTGCTCATCATCCTGGGCGGCGTCATAATCCTGCGCAATCAGGCCTTCTCGACCGCGACGCTCACCACGCTCGTGGTGGTCGTGGCTGGCTTTGGCTGGATCGTCGAAGGTGTCATGTCCATTCTGGAGTCCGAGCTTTCGTCCAACCGCGCCCTCGCCATCCTGAGCGGCGCGCTCTCCATCATCGCCGGCATGTTCGTGTTTATCTATCCGCTGTGGTCGGCAAAGATGCTCGTCATCTTTAGCGGCGCCGCGCTCCTGGTGTTTGGCGTGACGCTGATTATTCGCGCTATCCGCTTTGGCAAGCTGGTGCACTAGATGCCGCGGACGCTGTTTATTGATGCCGACGCTGCCCGGTTACGCGCGAGTCGATCGACTGTGCACGGCGGGCGGGCTTTGCCGTGGTTATCGCCGGCAACAGCACGCAGAACCTGGAGCGGCACATTCGCCGCGAGATCCACGTGATGCCGAGCACGCACGACACGGCTTTTGGGTCACGACGCTCGACGTGAGCGTGGGCGCCGATAGCGCCGACTTTGCCATTGTCGAGCGTCTGCAGGCGGGCGATGTGGTCGTGACGCAGGACATTGGCCTGGCGAGCATGGTGCTCGGCCGCGATGCCGCCGCCATCGGCGTGCGCGGGCGCGTGTACGACAAGGCGACCATCGACATGCAGCTGTTTATTCGCCACGAAGAAAAGAAGGTGCGCCGCGCTGGCGGTCGCACCCGCGGGCCGGCAGCCTTCATCCGGCGAAGACCGCGCCCGCTTTAAGCGCAACCTCACCGAGCTGCTGCGCTAACCAAGGCAGATTTTGGGATATGCTCGAAAATCTGCCTTTTTGTTTTGGGCAGTGTGAGCGCTCAGAATCCATAGCTCAACAAAAAAACGGGCTTCAAAATGCCATGCCTTGCCGCGCTGTGCAGGCGCCGAGCATGGCTATTTTGAAGCCCGTTTTGTTAGGCCTACTTAGAGGCCGAAGGAAGAAAGGATGAGGCCCCAGCCGGCGCCGATGACGTACATCATAATCAGGAACACGGCGTTTTCGCGAGCGCTGCGGTTGGTGCGGAACAGGACCAGATAGCCCACGCCGGCGGAAATGAGCGTGCCGGCGAGCATCGGCGCCAGTTGCAGTGCGCCTTCCAGATACAGCTGCGTAATGACCACGCTCGCCGAGCAGTTGGGGATCAGCCGACAAGCGCCGAACCCAGGACGCAAGCGTCTCGTTGCCACGCAGGAACTGCTCGATCGCGGACTCGCCAAAGGTCTCAAGTACGGTGACCAGAATCAGCGTCACCAGGAAAATGAATACCGATACCTGCACGGTATGCGAGATGGCGCTGCGGATAATCGACAGGACGGGCGTGCCTTCGTGTGAGTGGGAGTGACCGTGGTCATGATGGTGTTCATGCTCGCCCTCATGACCGTGATCGTGGCCGTGTCCGTGGTCGTGCTCGTCCTCTTCTTCATCACAACCGCAATGGTCGCGCTCACACAGCTCATGGATGTGGTCGGCGCTCACGCCCGCCTCGGCCACCTCGTCGATAATGTCACCGCCGCTGTGATCGTCATGCGCGCAGTTAACGTGCGCCGGATTGACAGCGGTTCCCAACACGGTACGGCGAATCGCCGCATGCGCACGGGCGTTGCGGCGCAGGCCGCGAATGGCGGCATCCACGATAAAGCCCGTGACCAGCGCAATCAGCGCTTTCGAAGCCAAAAGCATCGCCATTGTCTGCACGGGAACCTGCTCGGCAAGTAGCAGCGGCAGCATCTCGTCGGAGGTCGAGAGAAACACCGCCACCAGGTTCCCAACGTCACGACGCGACCGGCGTACAGCGTCGCCGCCATGGCCGAAAAGCCGCACTGCGGCACCATGCCCAGCAACGAGCCGACCACGGGGCCAGCGGCGCCGGCACGCTTGATGGTACCGTTGACGTGCTCGCCCGCAACATGCTCGAGCGTCTCGAGGGCCAGATATGTCACCAATAAGAACGGCACCAGCGCGAGTGTGTCCTTGCCGGCGTCGAGCAGAATATCAATCAGCAAATCCATGACGGATGGAACCTTTCGTGTCTTTCGGCAGCATTGTAAAAGTCCTAGCGGTCAACTAGGGTATTGTAATTGTCCGAGGCGCGATGCCAATAGTTGCCCATGGTAAACTATCATCTCGCCATAACTCGACAAACCCGAGCCGCACAACGCGGCCCGTCCAAGGAGCAGTAATATGAACGTTTCGCAAGCACTCGAATACGAGCGACAACCGTTTATCCCCATGTTTATCTATGGCGATCACGGTGCCATGGAATCCGAGCGTCAGAAAGGCGAAGAGGCCCTCAAGGTGCTCGAGACCGAGTACTTTACCGCGGAGGACGACCCCGGCTTCGACTTTGCCACCGTGCGCGACCTGGCCGACCGCAACCGCGACCTGTGCGACCAGATTGGCGAGGCGCGCCTACGCAACGTGACGCCCGCGACGCTTTCGCGCGGCCTGTCCGACGCCGACACCTGTGCCGCCATCGGCAAGATGCAAAAGCGCACCGCCGCGTCCGTCATGCGCGAGATCCGCGGCGACCGCGACGCGCTCGGTGTCGCCTACGCCCGCAAGCCCATCCAGGCACGGTGCTGGGCATCGACATCGAGACCACCGGCCGTGCACCCGAGCGCGGCTATATCATCAACGTGGGCTGGGAGATCATGGAGCTCACCAGCGACGCCGTCCCGCATGACGCCGAGGCACACTACTGCGGCCTGCCCGATATCTACCGCGGCGAGGACGTGCCGTTGTCGAATATCCACCACATCACCTGGGACGACATCGACGGCAAAACGCCCTTCCGCGAGAACAAGGAGCTGCAAAAGCAGCTGCTCAAGCTTATGAAGAAGTACCCGTACATGGCGCACAACGCCGCCTTTGAGGACAGCTGGTTCAAGATCCACTTGGACGGCTACGCGAGGCACGCCGCGCGGGTAAGATTATCGTCATCGACTCGCGCCAGATTTGCCGCAGCCTGGACGCCGACGTGCGCTGCTCCCCCGCGAGTCCGCGCCCGCCGCGCTCGAGAACTGGGCACGCCGTCGCGGCACCCTCGCCGCCGACGCCAACGAGCAGCACCTGGGCCTCGACGACACCGACCTCATGCTCCGTACCGTGCAGGCCGAGTTCAACCTCAAGAACCTATTTGCCAAGTAGATTGCCAAGCAGAGGCGCCATTCGCGAGTAATACCTGCCGGGCCATAGCGCCTGTGCAAAAGCGACACGCCGAGGCACCCCTCTCAAGCGATGCAATGCGGGCCGATATCCAAGTGGACATCGGCCCGTTTTTGCACGTCGCTAAAGTACCCACGTTGCATCGGCGACCTTATCCGCGATCATCGATGCCTTTAGCCGCCACCAGGACCATTCGATAGCAAAAAATTTCACGAATTATATTGACATATGAACATGCGCTCATATACTCGGAAGTAAGTTATATGAGCGCATGTTCATATGAAAGGATATTACAATGAGCGATCACGCTGATGAAATAAAGTCCAGCATCGACGCCACCATCGTGCCCGACGTCCCCACCACCTGCTCGCCCGAGGACCTTCCCGACGAGGAGCTGCTGTACGACCTTGCCGACCTGTTCAAGGTCTTCAGCGACACCACGCGTATCAAGATCCTCTACGCCCTCATGGGCCGCGAGCTCTGCGTGGCAGACATCGCCGAGGCGACCGAGACCTCGCAGTCCGCGGTGTCGCACCAGCTGCGCACGCTCAAGCAGTCGCACCTGGTTAAATTCCGGCGCGACGGGCGTAATATCCTCTACTCGCTCGCCGACGACCATGTCTACACCATGCTCAACCAAGGCATGAGCCACATCTGCGAATAGCGATCAGTCACGGTACCAGCGCGGCCTGCACCCAAGCCGCAAAAACAGGGAAAGGAACCCACCATGAAAAAGCAGTTTAAGCTCGACGAGATCGACTGCGCCAACTGCGCGCGCAAGCTTCAGGACGAACTTGCCAAGCTTGAGGGCGTCAAGTCCGTTTCGGTCAATTTTATGACCCAGAAGTTGACGCTCGAGGCCGACGACGCCGAGTTCGACGAGGTCCTCGACCGCGTCGTGGAGTTCACCGCCGACGCCGAGCCGGACTGCGAGATCATTCTCTAGTCCAGGTTTACGCTAACCTGCAAGGCCGCGCTTGCCGCGGCCTTTGCTCGCGAAATTATATGAGCGAGTGTTCATACATTCAAATGGGAGGATTGAATCATGCAACCGCCGATCCCAAGAAGAAAAAGAAGAAGCGCAAGAAGAAAGAGTCCCTTGAGCATAAGCGCAACCGCATCCTGGTAGCACTGGTCATTTTTGCCGTAATTTATGCCCTCGACGAGCTCGGCGCTCTCACTATCGCATTTGGGGAGCCCGGCAACATCTACGCCAGCTTCGTGCTGTTCCTGGTGCCGTTCCTAATTGCCGGCTACGACGTGCTCCAAAAGGCATTCAACAACATCCGCCGCGGCAAGGCCTTCGACGAAAGCTTCCTCATGGCGGTCGCGACCATCGGCGCATTTGCCATGGTGCTCTTCCCCGACACCGACCCGCACATGGCCGAAGGCGCTGCTGTCATGCTGTTCTATCAGGTTGGCGAGCTGTTCCAGCATATGCCGTGGGCAAGAGCCGCAAGTCGATCAGCGCCATGATGGACATCGCGCCCGATTACGCCAACATCGAGCAAGCCGACGGCACACTCGAGCAGGTCTCCCCCGATGACATCGCCGTCGGTACCGTCATCGTCATTAAGCCCGGCGAGCGAGTGCCCATCGACGGCGTCATCGTCGAAGGCGAGACACAGCTCGATACCGCCGCCCTTACCGGCGAGTCGGTCCCCCGCCCGGCCAAAACCGGAGACGATATCATCAGCGGCTGCATCAACATGACGGGTCTCATCCACGTGCGCACCACCAAGCCCTTTGGCGAGTCCACCGTCGCGCGCGTCCTGGAGCTCGTAGAAAACGCTAGTGAGAAGAAGGCACGCACCGAGAACTTCATCACGCGCTTCGCCCGCGTCTACACGCCCGCCCGTCACCGGCGCGGCCGCGGTACTCGCGCTCGGCGGTGGCTTGGTCACCGGCGCCTGGTCCGACTGGATCCTGCGCGGCCTGACCTTCCTGGTCGTCAGCTGCCCATGCGCGCTCGTGATTAGCGTGCCGCTCAGCTTCTTTGGCGGCATCGGCGGCGCATCCAAGCTGGGCGTCCTCATCAAGGGCTCCAACTACCTCGAGACGCTCGCCGATGTGGACACCGTCGTCTTTGACAAGACCGGCACGCTCACCAACGGCACGTTTTCGGTCGTGGCGGTACACCCCGAGGCAGGCTATACTGAGCAGTCGCTGCTCGAAGTCGCCGCCCTTGCCGAGTCGTTTTCCGATCACCCTATCGCGCAGTCGGTGCGCGCCGCCTACCAGGGCGAGCCCGACCCCAAGCGCGTGACGGATTCCGCTAATGACGCGGGGCACGGCGTGACGGCGACCATCGACGGCATGCATGTCGTCGTCGGCAACGCAAGATGCTCGCCGCGGCCGGCGTTGAAGCGCCCGATTGCGAGGTCGTCGGAACGATTCTGCATGTGCTCGTTGACGGCGTGTACGCCGGCACATCGTGATTGCAGACACCGTTAAGGCCGATGCCGAGCAGACGATCCGCGACCTACACGCCGCCGGCGTCAAGCGCACCGTTATGCTCACGGGCGACCGCGAGGAAGTGGCTGCGTCCGTTGCCGAACAGTTGGGGCTCGACGAGTTCCACGCGCAGCTGCTGCCGGGCGACAAGGTCGAGCGTGTTGAAGCGCTGCTCGCGGCCGAAAGTGGCAAGGGTAAACTCGCCTTTGTGGGAGACGGCATCAACGACGCGCCCGTGCTCACCCGCGCAGACGTTGGCATTGCCATGGGCGCCATGGGTTCCGATGCAGCAATCGAGGCAGCGGACGTTGTACTGATGGACGACAAGCCGTCCAACATCTCCCGCGCTATCCGCGTGGCGCGCAAGACCATGACGATTGTTTGGCAGAACATCATCTTTGCACTGGGCATTAAGTTGCTGATTCTGGTGCTTGCGGCGCTCGGAATCGCCAACATGTGGCTCGCGGTCTTTGGCGACGTGGGCGTGGCGATCATCGCTATCCTGAACGCCATGCGCGCGATGGGTGTCAAGAACCTGTAGCGCCTGTGGTCCCTGCCGGCGGACCGGGCTTGGTTTTTGAAAACG
>ENA-OQMZ01000580-OQMZ01000580.1-human-gut-metagenome-genome-assembly--contig:-NODE-580-length-15388-cov-1.722364_pt1 | contig 15388 bp, 21 predicted proteins | sample MGYA00242621_ERZ504862 | MGnify/ENA primary metagenome ERZ504862 (study PRJEB26092, sample SAMD00036393) | human gut metagenome | host: Homo sapiens | study: EMG produced TPA metagenomics assembly of... | reverse complement strand
TGAATTTAAGCTAAGTGATGTTCTGGAAGATGATACGGAGCAGAAAGTTATCCTTACACCAGAGCAGGAAGAACGCCTGCTTGCCTTTATGGAAACGGATAAGATTTACAGCAAGTATTATGATGAGGTTGTGCTTCTGCTGGAAACGGGACTTCGTATTTCTGAATTTTGCGGACTGACGACGCATATTGATATGCAGAACAGAATACTCAATATAGACCACCAGTTATTGAAAGACAGCGAAATCGGCTACTATATTGAAACGCCAAAGACCAAAAACGGAAAACGGGAACTTCCATTGACAGAACGGGCTTATCAAGCAATCCAAAGAATACTAAAGAACAGAGGAAAAGCACAACCGCTGATTGTAGGTGGTTACAGCAATTTCCTATTCTTAAACCGTGAGGGCTTGCCTAAAGTTGCAGGAAACTATGAGGGCATGGTGCGAGGACTGATTAAGAAGTATAACAAATATCACACGGACAAGTTACCGAACATCACACCACATTCATTCAGACATACTTATTGTACGAATATGGCAAACAGAGGAATGAACCCTAACACTCTGCAATATCTCATGGGACACGCTAACATAACCATGACACTTGGTTATTACGCACACGGGACATTTCAATCTGCAAAAGCGGAGCTGGAAAGGCTGGCTTGTTAATATCGGAGCTTATATTTACTACTCATTTACTACTTTTGGTTGCATTTTCATGCTGGTAAATGCCAGCTTATGCAAGGTATCTTCCGAAAAGAAAATACCGATAAAGCCCTAAAATACGGGATATATCGGCATTTACCAACTTATGAAAAGATAATCAGAAATTTAGTAAGTTTTTCTGTTAAAAACTAACTAAAATTAAGAATTAATTAATTGCAGCTAGAACTGCTTCTGCTTGTTTTTCAAGGTTAGCAATGACTTCATCAGTTGCAATGAACTTGCCATCTGCCCAAGCAGAGTCATTCACACGTGTTGTTGTGATTTCATCAACAAATTTCGTACGGATGAATGGGAACAAGGCACGGTAAGCTTCGGCTACTTGTTCGTGTCCACCGTTTGCAAGGATTGAAACAGTTGTGACTTTGTCATTAAGTGCTGAAGCACCTGTTGTATCTGAAAGATCAAGGGCACGGCTCAACCAGTCAAGCAAGTTCTTTACTGAACCAGGAATCGCAAAGTTATAAACTGGTGAGAAGAACCAGATAGCATCAGCTGCCAAGACAGCGTCACGTGCAGCTTGCACAGCAGCTGGTGTGTTAGCTTCCAAATCTTGTGAAAAGACCGGAACCTGTGACCAGTCTAGGTATGATACTTCTGCTTTGCCTTCAAGTGCTTTTTCAGCATTTTGAGCAAATTGTTGATCAAAAGATCCCTCACGTAATGAACCAACAACAAATAGAATTTTTTTCATGATATATCTCCCTTTTAAGGTTAATTAGTCTGTTAAAAGTTATTTATCACTAAATAGTACTTTCTCTATATTGTCATTGTACGAATTATTGCTACTTTTGTAAATTAATATGCTCACGCGGCTTAAATTTTTTTAGAAGTCGGATAAGCTCCTTTTGCTCTTCTTCAGTGAGAACTGAAAAGATGTCTTGGATTTTTTCGATGTGTAGCGGCAAAGCGCGCTCAATAACCTGACGACCAGTATCTGTTAGAGTTACCAGATAAGCACGTTTATCGTCTGGACAAGTGTGACGGGTCACCCATCCTTTTTTCTCCATGTTACGAATTACTACCGTCATGTTGCCAGACGTTGCCAAGATACTTTCCATTAACTCACCGATTTTCATGGGACCTTTGCTGTAAAGAACATCCAAAACACTAAATTGAGTTTGCGTTAAATCATCTTCCTTGAATGATTCTGACGTTTTAGCATCAATTGTTCGATACGCTTTTCGCAAAACAACCATGGCTTTTACAGCGGTATTCGTAATATCTGACATGTTTCCTCCTGATATTTTAACTGATACGAAAACGAACAAATTACTTCAGACAGTCTGAAATAATTTGTTCGCTCTTTTTATTATTGTAATGATTTTAGAAGAAATCGTCAAACAAACTGAGTTGGTTATCTTCTGGCATGTTACCTAGGATTCCCATTTCATCCATTTTTTCAACTAGTGTTGCCGAAACACCACCGCGTTTGCGGAGTTCCATTTTAGAAAGGAATTCACCTTCTTCACGCGCTTTAACGATTTGTTTTGCAACGTTTTCTCCCAGACCATCCATAGCTACAAATGGTGGAATAAGGGTATCACCGTCAATGATAAACTCTGTTGCATCACTACGGTAAAGGTCTAATTGACCAAATTTAAAGCCACGTTCAAGCATTTCATTGACCAACTCGAGTGTTGTATAAAGGTCAATTTCAACGTTTTGAAGCTTCATTATTTTTACGTTTGGTTGAAATTCTCAGCCATGCGTTCTTTAACGGCATCAAGACCAGCACTCATTGTCTTGATATCAAAAGCTTTGGCACGAATTGAGAAGTAGGCGCAGTAATAATAAAGTGGGTAGTGAACCTTGAAGTAGGCCACACGAAGGGCCATCAATACGTAGGCAGCCGCGTGGGCTTTCGGGAACATGTACTTGATTTTACCACAAGATTCGATGTACCAATCAGGCACATTATTGTCACGCATTGCTTGAATGTAGCCATTACGTTCTTCATCAGAAATCTTCAACCAGCGTCCTTTACGCACACGTTCCATGATGGTAAAGGCCATTTTTGGATTTAGTCCCGCGTGCATGAGGTAAACCATGATATCGTCACGACAACCGATAACGGTTTTCAGTGTCGCGATACCTTCTTTAATCAAATCTTGGGCATTTCCAAGCCATACGTCGGTACCATGTGATAGCCCTGATAACTGAAGTAATTCGGCAAAGGTCGTTGGGTGCGTTTCTTCAACCATGCCACGAACAAAGTTTGTTCCGAATTCTGGGATACCAAGCATACCTGTCGGTGTTCCGATTTGTTCAGGAGTTACACCAAGCACTTCAGTACCTGAGAAGAGCGCCATAACATCTGGGTCATCCGCAGGAATATCTTTGGGATCAATACCAGACAAGTCTTGCAACTTACGAATCATCGTCGGATCATCATGACCGAGGATATCAAGCTTCAAGACGTTTTCATCGATATCGTGGAAGTTAAAGTGAGTGGTTTGCCATTCAGCTGAAAGATCATCCGCTGGGTATTGAACTGGTGTAAAGTCATAAACATCCATGTAGTTTGGAATAACAACGATACCACCTGGGTGTTGTCCAGTCGTACGTTTCACCCCTGCAGCCCCTTGCGCCAAACGCTCAACTTCTGCTTCCGGATACATCTTGCCATAATCACGTTCATAACCTTTAACAAATCCATAAGCCGTACGGTCAGCGACAGTACCAACAGTTCCTGCACGGAAAGCGTATTGTTCACCGAAAATATCACGAACATCCAAGTGGGCAGATGGTTGGTCATCACCAGAGAAGTTCAAATCGATATCGGGAACCTTATCCCCATCAAACCCAAGGAAGGTTTCAAACGGAATATCATGTCCATCTTTCTTATAACGTGTTCCACATTTTGGGCAATCCTTGTCAGGAAGGTCGTAACCTGAACCGACAGAACCATCAGTGATAAATTCTGAATGCTGACAATTTGGACAGACATAATGTGGTGGCATTGGGTTAACTTCGGTAATTCCAATCATGGTTGCCACAAAACTTGAACCAACAGATCCACGTGAACCAACCAAGTAACCACGTTTATTAGAACGAATAACCAGCATTTGAGACGCCAAGTAAATCACGGCAAATCCGTTACCCAAAATCGAAGTCAATTCTTTTTCAATACGTCGGTCAACAATATCTGGTAATGGGTTGCCATAGATTTCGAAGGCTTTTTGATAAGTCATCTCTGCGACACGTTCTTCTGATTTTTCGAGGAATGGCGTGTACAAATCTTTCTTAACCACTTCGATTTCTTCAAAGCGCTCAGCAAAATCACTCGTATTCTTAACGACGATTTCATAAGCCAAGTCTTCACCAAGGAAAGAAAATTCGTCTAACATTTCATTGGTTGTGCGGAAATGCGCTTTTGGTAGTGGGGCTGGCTGAGCATCTTCACCACGACCAATCGGACGGTTAATCGGTGCCCCTTGTCCCAAACTACGGACGATAATTTCACGGTAAATTTCATCTTCTGGTTCAATGTAGTGAACATTACCAGTCGCAAGAACAGGCTTGTTCACACGACGTCCAACCTCAATCAAATCACGAATGACTTGACGAATGCCTTCTTCGTCTTTGATTGTTCCTTGTACCAATAGCGGTGCATAAATGGCAGGCGGCATGACTTCAATGAAATCATAGTATTTAGCCACTTCAACAGCTTTTTCCACACCTGATGTCAAAACAGCATCAAAAACTTCACCTTCTGAACAAGCTGTTCCTAACAGAAGTCCTTCACGGTGCGCATCAAGAACCGTTCTTGGAATACGCGCTACTCCTTCAAAATATTTAACATTTGAAAGACTGACCAGCTTGAAGATGTTTTTCAACCCAGTTTGGTTTTGAACATAAATCGTCGCATGTTTAACACGAGCTTTCTTATAAGAGTCCTCAGCCACCAGCTTAGTGTTCAAGTCCATCATGTTGGTAAGACCATGATTTTCACGCGCTTCTTTCAAGAAAATAAAGAGTAGGCGACCAGTTGCTTCGGCATCGTAGTTGGCCATGTGATGGTGTTCAAGAGAGACTTGAAAACGTTTGGTCAACGGTCCCAAACCATGACGTTTGTATTCTGGGTAAAGGTTTCGTGCCAATTCAAGTGTATCAATAACTGGCTGTGTGATAGTTGGCATATCATGACGTTTGTAGTTAACATTCATAAAGCCAACGTCAAATGTTGCATTGTGGGCAACCAAAACAGTGTCTTTACAGAAATCTTGAAACATTTGAAGGACTTGTTCGATTGGTTTTGCATTACGGACATGATTATCCGTGATACCAGTCAATTCTGTCGTAAAGGCTGACAAGTGGTGACCTGGATTGATGAATTCGTCAAACTGCTCAACAATATTACCTTTATACATTTTTGAAGCAGCAATCTGAATCAAATCATTGTGCACCGCAGAAAGTCCTGTTGTTTCCACGTCAAATACGACGTAAGTCGCTTCATTTAACTCTAAGTCAACAGATTGTAAGCAATCGGCACCTTATCTTCAACAATATTAGCTTCCAATCCGAAAATAGCCTTAATACCGTCCTTACGAGCTCTGTGATAACCATGAGGAAAACTTTGAACATTTCCATGGTCAGTGATGGCAACAGCCTTGTGACCCCATTTAGCAGCTGTATCAATTAACTCTTCAACCGTTGGCAAAGCATCCATGGTTGACATGTTCGTATGCGCATGGAATTCCACACGTTTTTGGTCTTCTGGCATCAAATCTTTGCGGTCGTGGTGAATAATTTCTTTGACATCTTGCACATTCATGGTAAGGGCATGCGTAAAATTATTGTTCTCAATATTTCCGCGAACACGAAGCCATGAACCTTTGGCAATCATGTCACATTTTTTCAATTCTTCATCATCTTTAGCCCATTTTTGCATGGCAAAGCTTGATGTATAATCTGTCATCTTGAAATTGATGATATGACGACCTGTACGGGTAGTTTTCTTTTCAACATCAAAAACCATTCCCTCAAAGACAATGCGGTTTTCTTCTGTTGTGATTTCAACCATCGGCGTGATTTCAGCATTTTCAAAACCTGCACGGCGTTGTTTGGCACGTTCTTTGAAATCAAGCTTTGGTTTTGGAGCTTCTTCAGCTGGTGGTATTGATGCTTCAAGGGATTTGACAGCCTCACGATTTTCCTGCACTACTTTTTCTACCATGGCTTCACGATTATTTGTAAAATCTTCACGAAGCGCTTGAGTCATAGCTTCATCAGAAACCATATCAACCATCACTTTTCCGAAACCAAAAGCTTCAAATTGACGAGCCAAATTTGGCAAATGATTTTTCGGAAATGGTCAATTATTAACAAAAGCTGGCGCTGCAATCAATATTTTTTCACCATCATAAGTAGACTTTCAACTTGCTAAAAGAGGCTTTAAAGCTAGCGCTATCACACGGAGCATACTCAAAAGCTTCTTCATAGTAAGCTTGTAAAAGTGGTTGTGAGAAATCAATTTTTTCTGCCTGAATATCAAAAGTCGCTGTAATATCCGCTTGCTTAAAGGTATTAACCAAGCGATAAGCTAACTCACGATAAATCTCAATCGGCAAAATCTCTGCAAATGAAAAATAGAATTCCCAGAGGCGGGATACTGAGTGTACCTTAACTTCACGAATATCTGCAGATGAAAAAGCAGAAGATTGTCGCATTTCAAGCGGCATATCGATTTGCTCCATCAATTTTTTAAATAACTCTGACATAAAACGTCAATTACCTCAATTCCAAAAATCTATCTTTCTATCCTAAGTAAAAGAGGGACATGAGCCGCCCTTTTACTTCTTTATCTATCAATATCGTCTTTCAATTTTATCATAAAAGTGAGCTTTTTTCGAGACAAAAGAAAAAGGTCGGGCCTACGCTCTCGACCTAAATCTTATTAGTTTTCTTTTGTCAAAATTTCAAGTGTTTCAATAAGGTTTTCAGCGTTAACTTCGATTGTATCACCGGTTGCTTTGATTTTAACTTCTACGATACCATCAGCAGCTTTTTTACCAACTGTCACACGGATTGGAAGTCCAATAAGATCGCTATCTGAGAATTTTGATCCGACACGTTCGTTACGGTCATCAACCAAAACTTCGTAACCTTTTTCAACCAATTCAGCTTCTACTTTAGCTGTCAAAGCTTGTGCTTCTTCGTCTTTCACGTTAACAGTGATAACGTGAACATCAAATGGTGCCAATTCTTTAGGGAAGTTAATACCCCCATGCAAAGCGGTAAGCACCTTTGGTGTTTTAGAAACGAAGAGACGAGCGTGTTGTTCGATAACAGCTGACAGGATACGGCTAACACCGATACCATAGCATCCCATGATGATTGGCACAGCACGACCGTTTGTCAAGTAGTTGAAGATCCATACTTCTGAATTAGACGAGTACCAAGTTTGAAGATGTGTCCGATTTCGATACCACGAGCGAATTTAAGAACACCTTTACCGTCTGGTGAGATTTCACCTTCTTTAACTTCACGAATATCAACGTATTCTGCTTCAAAGTCACGTCCTGGGTTAACACCAGTCAAGTGGTAACCATCTTCGTTAGCACCAACAACTGCATTAGCAACATCTTGTACTTTGCGGTCAGCCACGATACGAACGTTTTCAGGAAGGTTAACTGGGCCAAGTGAGCCAAAGTTTGCTCCAAAGACCTTAACAGCATCTTCTTCAGTAGCTGGGTCAAGGAAGTCAGCACCAAGGTAGTTTTTCAATTTAACATCGTTGACTTGGTCGTTTCCGACAAGAAGAGCAACAACTGGTTCTTTATCAGCAATGAATAGAAGTGTTTTGATTGTTTGTTCATCATCAACGTTCAAGAAAGCAGCCACTTCATCGATTGATTTACAGTTAGGTGTTTCCACACGTTTAACATCTTCTTGAGCAACAACTTTTGTTGATGGTTTGTATTCGTTGCTTGCCATCTCAAGGTTAGCAGCATAGCTTGATTCTGTTGAGTAAGCAACAGTATCTTCCCCTGAAACCAACCATGATGACAATTCTTTTTTGATATCTTCTAATACATCTTCTGGAATTTCATCGATTGAAGCGATTGATTTGTCAAGAACAACCCAATGGTCAAGGTCTGTACGGTCTGGAGTGATAGCCATAAACTCTTGAGAGTCTTTACCACCCATAGCACCACCATCACCATGATACCTTTGAAATCAAGTCCTGCACGTGTGAAGACTACTTCATAAGCTTTGCGGTATTCTTCGTAAGTTTTATCCAAACCTTCGTAGTCTGCGTGGAAACTGTAACCGTCTTTCATGATAAATTCACGCGTACGAAGAAGTCCGTTACGTGGACGTTTTTCATCACGGTATTTAGATTGGATTTGATAAAGGTTAAGTGGCAATTGTTTGTATGATTTAACCGCATCACGAACAAGGCTTGTAAATGTTTCTTCGTGAGTTGGTCCAAGGATAAAGTCTGATTTATCGCGATTTTTAAGTTTATAAAGGTCTTCACCGTAAGTTTCGTAACGACCTGATTCACGCCAAAGATCAGCGTTCAAAAGTGCTGGTGCAAGCATTTCAACGGCACCGATTTTTTCAAACTCTTCACGCATGATTTTTTTGAATTTTTCAATTGTGCGGTTAGCAAGTGGTAGGTAAGCATAGATACCTGCTGAGACTTGGCGAACATAACCAGCACGAACCATAAGAGCGTGACTGATAACTTGAGCGTCGCTTGGCCATTTTCGGCGAAGCGTTTGGGATAAGCGTTTGTGATTGTTTCATAATAAAATATTGCGGTCAAATCACGAAAATAAGTAAGCCGCTTGTTGTTTAGGCAAGTAGCTCACTTACTCGTATCTTTAGAGAAGACCGTATCAATTCCTTTCTAAAAAATGTGTATTCAAAATATGATGTACTAAATTATTGATTAGTCTTTATGTAAGTTAGAAGAAAACTCGCATAATATCATTCCAAGTAACGGCAATCATCAAGATAATCATGATGACCACACCAACTAGAGTGACATAAGTTTCTGTTTCTTGTTTGAGTGGTTTACGACGAAACAATCTCGATAAGATTCATCAAGATTTTCCCACCATCCAAAGCTGGAATCGGGATAAGGTTAACAATTCCAAGGTTAATTGACAAGAGAGCTAACAGATTAATCACTGATGTCAATCCATAAGAAGCTGCTTGACTTGACGCCTGATACATAGCGACGGGACCACCAAGTTTATCCAAGCTGAAATTTGACACAATACCTTTTAAAGCATTTAAAATTAACATGGCACTTTGCCAAGACATTTGGAAGCCACCAGTAATCTTGTCCCAGAAACCTGTTTTCAAAGCTGAAGAAACTCCGATAAGATAGCTACCATGATTTTTGACTGGCTTAATATCAAGAGTCTTTGTTTTTCCAGAAGCATCTTTTACGGTAACAGGAATCGTGGGATCTTTTGAAATACCTTTTGTCGATTTGGCAACAGCCTCAGTCAATTCAGACCAATTTGAGACTTTGTAATCACCGACTGCCAATACCTTGTCACCATCTTTGACACCTTGCAGCTTGCATGGCACCACCGTCAGTCACTCGCACAGCATTTGTCGAGGGATTCGGGACTCCACCTTGCATAAAGACAAGTAAGATGAAAGCTAGCGTTCCTAGAATAAAATTATTCATCGGACCAGCAAAGTTTGTCATCAAACGTCCCCAGACAGTAGCATTTTGATACTGCACATCAAGGGGCGCAATGCGAATCTCTGTGCCATCTTCTTCAACGATTGTGGCATCGTGATGAACAGTGTATGTCTTTTGCTCATCTAAAACCAATCCTGTGATTTCTAATTTATCTTCCAAATCATAAGAAGTCACATTCATAGGAAGAGCTGTATTATCCAACTGTTTGTGTGACAAATTAATACGTGTCACAAGTCCGTCTTTGTTCAAACTCAGGCTAGCTGGTGTACCCGTCTTGATTTCAGTGGTATCATCACCCCAGCCTGCCATACGGACATAACCACCTAAAGGAAGAATACGAAACGTATAAGCTGTCCCTTCCTTATCAAAATGAGAAAAGATTTTCGGGCCCATCCCGATAGAAAATTCTCTCACTAAGATACCTGCTTTTTTAGCAAAATATAGGTGACCAAATTCGTGGACAATAACTAAGATCCCAAAAACAATAATAAACGTTATAATTCCGAGCATTTTGCTCCTCTCTATACCAGTAACATTATTATCCTAATAACCATTCACTAGTAAGCAAACTCCAAAAGTTTGTGGCCATTGCCAAACAACTCAATTAAAAAAGACCAAATAGATGCATAATTGGGAAAACAAAAATCATTGAATCAAAGCGGTCTAGGATACCACCATGACCAGGGATAAGTTTTCCAGAATCTTTAACGCCAAAATGACGTTTAATCGCACTTTCAACCAAATCACCGAATTGACCAAAAATACTAAACAAAATAACGCAAATTAACATAACAAAGAGATTGTGCGGAGCGTAAACAGCTTTATCAATCAACATAAAGATAAATGAAACGACAACAGCGCAAGCAATCCCGCCAAGACTACCTTCGATAGTTTTATTTGGAGAAACTTTCGGCATCAATTTACGTTGACCAAAACGACGACCAATCATATAAGCACCGATATCAGTTGCCCATACAATAAATAAAGCAAAGAGCACTTTATCTAAGCCACCCATACGAGCATTGACCAAGTTTTGGAAACCAATTCCCACATAAAGGCTAGCTGCAATCGGATAAGAGACATCATCGAATGAATAATCATCACAATTGATAACTGTTCCTGCCAAAAGCAAGAAAACCAAACAACCCATAGACGGCAAAGTTAGAATCTATCGGTAGTGATGTAAGTAGTTATCCAAAGGCACTGTCAAAACAAAGGCACCAAGCATTGACAAAACACCTTCAATTGAGAAAAATTCAAGATGTTTCATACGTAACATTTCTGCCACACCAACCATTGCTAAAAAGCCTACAAAGACTTGAAACGATAGCCTCCATGCAATAGAAACGGCAGCATAATCAATAGGGCAATCGCTCCCCAAATCACACGTTGTTTCATGATATTTCCTTTCTAGATTCCACCAAAACGGCGATGGCGTTGATTGTACTCAGCAATCGCCTTAATCAACTCGTCTTTTTTGAAATCAGGCCATAAAACAGGTGTGAAGTAAAATTCACTATATGCTGATTGCCATGGTAGAAAATTACTAAGACGAAGTTCACCACTTGTTCGAATAATCAGATCCGGATCACGATACAAGTACGGCAAGTGATTCGTCATCAAATGATTCGAAATCACATCTTCTGTAATATCATCTGGCTGATTTTTGCTTCAAGCACTTCTTGGGCAATATTTTTAACCGCTTCTGTAATTTCTGAACGGCCGCCATAGTTAAGCGCAAAATTCAAAATAAGACCAGAATTGTGCTTCGTTTGTTCGCAAGCACGTTTCATCGCATCAAAAGTTGCTTTTGGCAAACAATTTGTCTCACCAATAACTTGAACTTTGACATTATTAGCGTCCAATTCAGGGACATATTTATCGAAGAACTCAACGGGTAAGTTCATAATGAATTTGACTTCGTCCTCGGGTCGTGACCAGTTTTCTGTTGAGAAAGCGTAGACTGTCAAAACTTTTACACCAAGTTCTGAGCTAGCAATCGTCACATCCTGCAAAGCATCCATACCAGCTTGTGTCCCATGACACGTGGTTGCATGCGTTTCTTAGCCCAACGACCGTTTCCGTCCATAATAATTCCAATATGATTTGGAATTTTGTCAAGGCTTACAGCCTCTTTCTTTTTTCTAAAATTAAATTTAAACATACAATTTCCTTAAAAGCATACTCATCATAATATTTTACCATAAAATAGCCATTTTTTCTCTACTTAATTGATGGCTTTTAGAGAATATTGGCATAAAAAAGCCAGATGATTTCTCATCTGGTAATTTCTATGATTAGTCTTCACTTTCAACGGCAGTATCTTGAGCTGCTTCAGTTGTTTCTTCAACTACTTCTTCAACAACCTCTTGTTCAGCTCTGTTAACAACACGTTTTAAAGCACCAAGTTCAAATGTTAGATAAACACCATCGATATCCAAAACCATTTTTTGGTTAGCAGTGTCAACTTCATCAACAACACCGTAAAGACCACCGATTGTTACGATTTCATCACCTTTTTGCAATGCTTTAAGTTGATCTTGACGGGCTTGTGCTTGTTTCTTTTGAGAACGTTGCATGAACCAAATCAAACCAACCATAACGAGCAACATAATAACTGTTGGCATAAGAATCCTCCATAAATATAAGCTTAATGACAACTATACCAAATTACATTTAACAACGCAAGAAATGACCGTTAAAACTTCCAAAGTTTACTAGCGTCAGTCATCTTAGCGTAAACAACCTACGTCCGTTCTTCAAAACCTAAGTTTTCATAAAGACGTTTAGCAGCTAAATTATCTGATTCAACTGCAATTTGAAAGCTACTCGTTTCATGCTAACAAGTCATTGACAAGCACTTTCATAAAATAAGTTCCAATCCCTTGGCCGCGATATCCTTCAGAAACTACTAAACCATAAAGGTAATTATAAGTCGTGCTAAAATCCACCGTGCAAGAAGCAACAACTTTCTCGTCTTTCATCACGATATAAAGTTTCCAGTTTCATCAACCAAAGCCTCTTTGGCGTAACATAAGGTAACATCATAAGATTCATCGAAAGCTTTCGCTTGAAAGTCTGCAATAGCTTCAAAGTGTTCTCTACTAGCTTTGGTAACCAACAAGTCATCACGCTTTCAAGCAAATAGGCCTTTTCGTTGTCGACTAAGCCAATACTCAAAATCATCTTCTAAAGTCATGTCAAGATTAGCCAGCATATCTGGCTGTTTTGCTAAGAAAGCTCGCTCCGACATTACCGTAAAATTCAGGTGGTACTCTTTCATGGTTTCACGGAAAACATGAAACAATTCTTTAGCGTACCCTAAGCGTCGATAATTTGGGTGAACCAAAATAGCAACTTCTGCCTCGTCTGGCTCATCAGCATAGACTGTCAACACCCCCAAGTTGATTCTTCTCATAAGCTAAAAAGAAAGCTGGCATTTTTTGGTCAAAATTAAGATTATTGGATAAGTAGGGAATGCGGTGTGTCCCATCAAAATTTTGAACCTCTCTAATCAATTTTTCAGCAGCCAGTCTCTGCTTGTCATCTAAGCAATTCGTGCTAATCACTTTCATAATCTCATCCTTTTTCATATCATTCTATACAATGCACAAAAAGCCTGAGACAAATGTCTCAGACTAGATTTATGTCATATTAACGGTCGTTGTATCCATTTGGATGGCTTGAGTGCCATGCCCAAGCAGATGCAATGATTTTTTCAATATCGTCAAATTGAGGTTTCCAACCAAGGATTTCACGCGCTTTATCTGATGATGCGATAAGCGTATCTGGGTCACCAAGGCGACGGTCTGCAAGTTCAGCTGGAATTTCTTTACCAGTTACTTTACGAGCTGCTTCAAGGATTTGAAGGTTTGAAAAACCAGTTGAAGAACTAGGTTAAAGGCTGTTGATTGGTTACCTTCGCGAAGATATTTTACAGCAAGTAAATGAGCATCTGCCAAGTCAAATGGGTGAACGTAGTCACGCACATTTGTACCATCCGGTGTGTTGTAATCATTAACCAAAATCATGATTTTTCACGAACACCTTGTGCTACTTGCAAAATAATTGGCAACAAGTGTGTTTCTGGTCCATGGTCTTCACCGATAGAACCATCTGGTTTAGCACCAGCAACATTGAAATAACGAAGTGGGACAAACTTAATGCCATAAGCTTGGTCAGCCCATCTCATAATAGTTTCCATCATGAGTTTACTTTCACCGTATGGATTGATTGGGCGTTGTGGTGTTGTTTCTTTGATTGGAAGCTCATCTGGAATACCATAAGTTGCTGCTGTTGATGAGAAAACAATGTATTTAACACCAAATTCATTCATCACTTCAAGCAATTTAATCATGCCAGCAGTGTTGTTATCAAAGTATTTCAATGGTTTTTCCATTGATTCTGCAACCAATGAATAAGCCGCAAAGTGAATGACAGCATCCACATCAGGATTTTCTGTTAAAACCTTACGCATGAAATCTTGATCAGCAAGATCTCCTTGATAGAATTTTGCGTCAGATGAACCGCTGCACGGTGTCCTGTCACCAAACTATCGACAACAACAACTTTTTCTTCACCTTTTTCAATTAAACGATCAACCATGTGAGAGCCGATGTAGCCAGCTCCACCAAGCACCAAAATTGACATTTATTTCTCCTATTCTAACCCAATGCTATTTACAAAACGCATAAAGGATTTTTGACCTTTTTCATCACGTTTGTAAACACCGGCATCTTCTAGAACACGAACAAAAACGTGTCCAACTTCTTCTTGTACAATATTATGCACTGTATCAGCCTTAATATCCGTACGTTTTTTAATCTCATCTGCCAATCTTTATGATAGTCAGCGATTTCATTATACTGGTTCAAAAGATATTTTTCAACTTCTAGCAGTTCATCTTTCAGACGTGGCGGTAAAATAGCTAACCCCATAACTTCGATAAGTCCAATATTTTCCTTTTTAATGTGTTGCACATCAGCATGTGGATGATAAACACCGTCTGGAAATTCAGCTGTCGTGTGATTGTCTCGAAGAACGATATCCAGTTCAAATTGACCATCACGTTTGCGTGCAATTGGAGTAACTGTGTGATGTGGTGTGTCGCCGGTATAAGCTAATACATCAACACTTTCGTCAGAATAATCGCGCCATGCCAAACGAATTTTTTCAGCCAACTCAACCAAGCGTGCCTTGTTTTGACTACGTAAACGAAGCACTGACATTGGCCATTTGACAATACCTGCTGTCACATCAGAATAACCTTTAAAATGAAATTCATTGTCCAGCTCGGCTATTTCCATTGGAAAGACATGACGACCACCTTGATAGTGATTGTGTGTCAAGATTGACCCACCGACGATTGGCAAGTCTGAATTTGACCCAGCAAAGTAACCTGGGAAAATATCGACAATATCAAGCAACTGCGCAAAAGTATTTTTACTGATAACCATCGGCACATGCTCAGTATTTAGGATAATACAATGTTCATTAAAATAGGCATATGGTGAGTATTGGAAGCCCCATTTTTCATCGCCAAGATTCAAGCGAATGATGCGGTGATTAGCACGCGCTGGGTGATTAATTCGACCTTGATAGCCTTCATTTTCCATACATAACTGACATTTTGGATAAGAAGATGCCTTGGTTAACTTAGCAGCAGCAATTGCTTTAGGGTCTTTTTCAGGTTTTGATAAATTAATCGTAATCTGAATATCACCGTATTGTGACGGCGTCGTAAAGGCAATATTTTTGGCAATTGCAGCGATTTTAATGTAGTCATTACGTTTGCTTAGGTCATAAAAATCTGCGACAGCTTGTTGAGGAGATTTATCATAAGTGTCCCAGAAACGACGATTCACCTGACTCGGGATTGGTGTGATGAAGTTCATCAATTCAGCACCCAAGCAATCTTTTTCTGCCATTAATTCGCCGACTTTGCCATTTTTTACAGCTAAGTTCAACCAACTCTTCTTTGAGAGCAATTA
>ENA-OQMZ01000579-OQMZ01000579.1-human-gut-metagenome-genome-assembly--contig:-NODE-579-length-15388-cov-1.730948_pt1 | contig 15388 bp, 20 predicted proteins | sample MGYA00242621_ERZ504862 | MGnify/ENA primary metagenome ERZ504862 (study PRJEB26092, sample SAMD00036393) | human gut metagenome | host: Homo sapiens | study: EMG produced TPA metagenomics assembly of... | reverse complement strand
TGCAACTCAATGGGTGTTTTACAAGAATCAATATCTTTATGCGCTGACTTATAATCAAGGGAATGCAGGTACGACCCGTTCTTATATCATGGATTCAAATAATGAAGTAAAGGCTCGTTCGGGGGAGTTTGCCGTAAAGAGATTTACTACTTACGGTATTTATGATAAATATATCATGACCTCGTCTACCGGTGACGGACCCACAGCGTATGCTGATGAGAATGGATATTTACCAAAGATGTTTTTGCTTTCTTATTTGGACGTATCTGCTGAAACATTTACAACGAATGATACTCAAAATAAGGCTTATATGTCCGAAAACTTCTTGGGAAATGGAGAATATGTAACATTGGCCGGCATATTGGAACGAAATAATAAACTGTATAGCGCTGCTATTCCAATGGGGTTAAGTCAATATGGTTCGGCTACTGACGGGGGAAAGTGGATACTTCCCGGCAATGAGGATTTGGTAAAGACAGAAGATGGTGGTTCCAACAGCAGCAGTTATAAAAAAGGTGAATTGCAATGGACGCAATATCCCAATAAATGCTGGGTGGCTATTTTTGATGATGAAACGCTGACAAATAAAAAAATCATAGAAACAGATAAGATCAGTTATGCTTGCGGGCGTTTTAAATCACAGTATTATCAAACGATTTGGGCGGCAGATAATGGTGATATTTATGTATTTTCTCCTAGTTATGCCAAAACAATGGCTGATAAACGGCAACAGACTACCTTGGATGCCGGAGTAGTACGTATAAAGGCTGGAACGGAAGAGTTTGATCCTGATTATTATTATAGTATCGAAGCGCAGACCGGAGGTAAATCTTTCATTCGTTGTTGGCATATTACGGGAGATTATTTCTTGTTGTTGATGTATGATCGTTCCTTGACTGAAACTGGTTTCACAGCTAATCAGTTAGCGATATATAAAGGAGAAACCGGAAAACTGACTTATGTAACTGGTTTGCCTTCTGCCGATTTGATCTCCGGCTTTGGCAATACTCCGTATGTGGAGAATGGATATGCTATATGGCTGTAACTACAACAGAAGGATATCCGTCTATTTATAAAATAGATCCGGTTGGTGCGGTAGCGACAAAGGGTGTTTCTATAGAAGCGACACAAATCAGTGGCGTCGGTAAACTGCAACCTCAGAACTGAGTATTGTAATAATATAATGGGAGTCTGCGGGCAGTATGTGCTTATGCAGACTCTTTTTATGAATCGTATCGAAGATTTTATGAAAGAAAATATTTCGCCAAATACATCTTTGGCTTTCTGTTCCTTTCGGGTTAATCATTTCCTTGATTTGCTTCTCGGGAGCCATGTTGGTTTTTGAAAATGAAGTGATGGAACTGGTCAGGCATGAACTTTATTATGTAAAAAAGGTAGAGACAGTTTCACTTCCTGTTGATCGATTATTGGAAGAGGTAGAACTCATGTTACCCGACAGTGTGTCTGTCACAGGAATCAATGTTTTCTCTGACCGGAACGTGCTTGGCAGGTGAATTTGTCCAAGCCTCGTCGTGCTTTCATGTATGTGGATCAATATACTGGTGAGATTAAAGGTAAATATGAACGTCCTGCATTTTTTGTGACTATGTTCAGGCTGCATCGCTGGCTGTTGGACAGTATGAAAGCGGATGGCGGAGTCTTCTGGGGAAAAATGATTGTAGGTGTCAGCACCCTGTTGTTTGTCGTGGTTTTGATATCGGGTATCGTTATCTGGTGGCCTCGTACACGAAAAGCCTTGAAAAATAGTTTAAGAATATCTGTCGGCAGGGGCTTTAGAAGATTTTGGTATGACCTGCATGTTGCAGGTGGTATGTATGCGCTGTTTTTTTTGTTGGCTATGGCCTTACCGGGCTAACATGGTCTTTTGGATGGTATCGGACAGGTTTCTATAAAGTGTTTGGCGTGGAAGTACAGCAGGGAGGTGCTCATGGTGGGGTGACCCAGCGTGGGGGGAAAGGCGGCGACCAATCCGGAAAGAATGTTTCTCATTCTTCGTCCTATGTTTGTTGGCAACAAGTTTATGAACAATTAGCCTGAATAATCCCGGCTACAAACAGATAACCTTATCAGATGGGGCAGCAAATGTTTCTTTCAATACCTTCGGTAATCAACGTGCTTCCGACCGTTATAAATTCAATCCTCATACAGGTAAGATTAATGAGGTAGTTTTATATAAAGATGCTGAGAAGGTTGGAAAGATTCGCGGATGGATCTATTCTGTACATGTTGGTAGTTGGGGCGGTATGCTTACCCGTTTACTGACGTTTATAGCAGCTTTGATAGGAGCCACCTTGCCATTGACAGGATACTATTTATGGATAAAACGTATTTGGAGAAAGAAAGTAAGAGTAAGTTGAATATCTTTGTTATAAGATTAGGGGGCGAAAAGAATTTTATCATATGACCTGTTGTGTGAATGACAGGTCATATGATATTGTTACAGGATTTTTTAGAACCACTTTATCTTTCTGAAAATAACAAAAGCCAACGCAGATAATGTGATGGACGCCAAAATAATAAAACTAAAAGCATGTGGTAATGCATCTACATGTACATCTACATTCATTCCATAGAAACTAGCTATTAATGTGGGTACCATCAGAATGATGGAAATACTGGTCATGCGTTTCATGATGGTGTTCACATTGTTGGATATGATGGAAGCAAATGCGTCCATGGTTCCGGTTAAGATATCACTGTAGATATTAACCGTGTTATATGCTTGTTTTAATTCAATAACTACATCTTCTACCAAATCGCGGTTTTGATAATCTTTTTCCTGGAAGATACTTTGCAATTTACCTACCATCACCTCATTTCCACGAATGGACGTATTGAAATAAACCAATGTTTTTTGTAGTTTCATCAATCTGAGCAGGTCCTCATTACGTATGCTCCTTTCCAATTCTTTTTCTGCGGCAGCTACATCATTGTTTATTTGTTTCAGATATTTCAAGAACCATACGGCAGATGAGTAAATTAACCGTAAAATCAATTCAAATTTATTAGGCACAATGATTCCTTTACGTCGGGTGTGGTCAATAAAATCAGGAATCATTTCAGTGGAGTGATAACACACGGTAACAATGATTTCATTATTTGTAATGATACCGATGGGGATAGTGATATAAGGGATGCTTCCCTGTTGTTGCAGGGGGATTCGGATAATGGTCAGTAGCCAGTTGTCTTCCGTATCCGTTCGCGGACGTTCATCCATATCGGCGATGTCCTCTAAAAAAGCTTCGGGAACTTTTAATTCTTTAGTCAGAAACTCAAAATCACTTTGGTCGGGGCATTCTACATTCACCCAGCAGTTTGGCATCCATTGTGGCTTTTCTACAAAGCCATTCTCACAATAAAGATATTTTCTCATCTTATTGCCTCCTTTCGTTCGTTTATATCCGTTCAGAGGCATTCAGAGTAGTGATTGCCCTGTCGGATCAGTTAATACTATTGCACGTTCGTGGTATTGAATCGTCCATTTTTATTGATTGTTTTTTGTTTTAAGCGGTACAAAAGTACATAAAACCTTTAAAGGACAGACAGAAGTCAGGAGGCTTTTATATTTTTTTTAAGAATATCACCGGAAAGCAATCAGTGCCGGAGCAATGATGGTTTTGTCGCCATAGCGCAGTTCTAACGTACTGTGTTTACCGATTAAGTTCCCTGGCGGAAACTATTGTTGTTAAAACATTTAGCATCCTTTTAATTACATGCAAAATTCACTTAAAAAATCGTTTGTCCAATACCTATTTATGATGAATCTTGTTCTATATAATCCTAATAATTAGGTATTGTGGAAGGTGCTGAAGTCGGTTACCTTTGCAAATGTAATAATTACAATTTAAAAATTAGTTTTAATTTAAAAATAAAAAGAGTATGGAACCAATTATTAATTCACAAGTTCCTGAATTTAAAGTTCAGGCATTCCATAATGGAGAGTTTAAAACCGTAACTAATAAAGATATTGAAGGTAAATGGGCTATTTTCTTCTTCTATCCTGCTGACTTTACGTTTGTATGCCCTACCGAACTTGTAGATATTGCTGAAAAGTATAATCAGTTCAAAGAAATGGGAGTGGAAGTATATTCTGTAAGCACCGATTCACATTTCGTTCATAAAGCATGGCATGATGCGTCTGAAAGTATCCGCAAAATCACTTATCCGATGTTGGCAGATCCTACAGGTGCTTTGTCGCGTGCATTTGGTGTGATGATTGAAGAAGACGGTATGGCTTATCGTGGTACTTTTGTAGTGAATCCCGAAGGCAAGATCAAATTAGCTGAAATTCAGGACAACAGCATCGGGCGTAATGCTGATGAACTTCTTCGTAAGGTAGAAGCTGCCCAGTTTGTAGCCACTCATGATGGTGAGGTTTGTCCTGCTAAATGGAAGAAAGGTGCTGAGACCTTGAAACCGAGTATTGATTTGGTAGGTAAAATTTAAAGTATAGAACTCATGTTAGATAGTGCGATAAAAGATCAGTTAAAAGGTCTTTTTGCCCAATTGGAAGCGCACTATACTTTTGACATCTTTGTCCACCCTCAGCACGAAAGTCGTGCCGAGTTGGTGGACTCGTTGGAAGAAGTGGCTTCCTGTTCGGATAAACTTTCCTGTCGGTTGCAGGATAGTGAAGGGCTGAAGTTTATCCTTTTAAAAGAAGGAAAGGATACGGGAATCACATTTCGTGCCGTACCTGGTGGTCATGAATTTACTTCTTTGTTGATGCTGTTCTGAATGCTGACGGCAAAGGAAAGAATTTTCCGGACGAGTTTATTACCAGACGTATCAAGGCATTACAGGGGCCGATTAGTTTGACCACCTATTTGTCTCTCCCTGTACCAATTGTCCCGATGTGTTCAAGCTTTGAATATGATGGTACTTCTGAATGGTCAGATACGCCATGAGGCAGTAGATGGATCTATAAATGAAGAAGAAGTAGAACGGATGAAAGTACAGGCCGTTCCTACTGTATTTGCTGATGGTGAACAGATTCATGTGGGGCGTAGCAGTATGGGGGATCTGTTGGAGAAGCTGGAAGCCCGTTACGGTTCGGTGGAATTGGAAGCTGTTGAGACAAAAGAATATGATGTACTGGTAGCCGGTGCTGGTCCTGCCGGTGCGACAGCTGCTATCTACTCGGCTCGTAAAGTTGAAGTAGCAATAATAGCCGAGCGTATTGGTGGACAAGTCAATGAAACGATGGGGATTGAGAACTTGATATCTGTGCCTCAGACTACCGGTAAACAGTTGGCCCAGGATCTGAAAAAACATTTGGCGGAATATCATATTGATATTTTAGAAAATCGCCGGATAGAGAAAGTGGAAGTGGCAGAGGGCATGAAAGTGTTGTCTGTGAAAGGTGGAGAAACGTATAAGGCTCCCGTATTGATCATTGCTACCGGGGCGAATTGGAGAAATTGAATGTTCCCGGTGAAGAAAATACATCGGTCATGGAGTTGCTTTCTGTCCTCATTGTGACGGACCATTTTATAAAGATAAGGAAGTAGCAGTCATAGGTGGTGGAAACTCCGGGGTTGAGGCTGCTATTGATTTGGCGGGAGTCTGTTCCAAAGTGACTGTATTCGAATTCATGGATACTTTGAAAGCGGATACTGTTTTGCAGGAGAAAGCTAAAAGCTGCCCAATGTGGATATTATTACTAATACTCAAACGGTAGAGGTGTTAGGAAACGGTGATAAAGTGGTGGGGCTTATAAAGAAAGACCGTTCATCCGAAAAAGAAGAGATCTTTGCCTTGGATGGTATTTTTGTCCAAATAGGTTTGACTGCCAATAGCACTTTGTTTAAAGAATTGCTGGAAACGAACCGCATGGGTGAAATTCTGACTGATAAAAATGGCCGGACCTCTGTAAAAGGTATCTATGCTGCCGGAGATGTAACGGATGTTTCCTATAAACAGATAGTTATAGCAATGGGGGAAGGCGCCAAGGCTGCTTTAGCTGCATTCGAAGACCGGATGCGCGGAACGATTTATTAGTGATAAGTGGTTGGTGGTGAATAGTGGGTGCATATCGCAGTATTTACCACTAATCTTATCACTAAAAAATGCACTCTTTGTATGTATATTGGTGAGAATATGCTTTCTTTGTAGGTGAATCACCGTTTACAGCATTGATATGGCAGAATCGAGACGTACTTCATTGAAAGATTTGGCACAGATATTAGGTGTATCCATACCTACAGTATCCCGTGCTTGAAAAATAGTCCCGAAATCAGTCGGGAACTTTGTATTAAAGCTCAAAAAATTGGCAAAAGAGATGAATTATCACCCCAATCCTTTTGCTATGAGTCTCCGGAAAAATACTCCCCGTACCATTGGAGTAATTGTACCTGATATTGTTACTCATTTCTTTGCGTCTATTTTAAGTGGTATAGAAGATACCGCTATAGCAAACGGCTATTTTGTTATCATCACGACTTCCCATGAGTCATACGACCATGAGAAAAGAAATATTGAGAATTTGGTCAATATGCATGTGGAAGGTATTATAGGTTGTTTATCTCAAGAAACAACAGATTATGCCCATTGGTTGAGTTTGGATGATATGAATATGCCGCTTGTTCTATTTGATCGTGTTTGCATGCCTGACCGTTTTTCTACGGTAGTGCTGATGGAGTATATTCTGCTCAGATGGCGACACAGCACTTGTTGGATCATGGAAGCAAACGGATTGCTTTTATCGGTGGTGCAAACCATCTGGATATAGTAAGAAAGAGAAAACATGGTTACCTTGAAGCGTTAAGGGAAAATAAGATACCTATTGAGAAAGATTTGGTTGTGTGTCGGAAAATTGATTTTGAAGAAGGGAAAATAGCTACAGAAATTTTATTATCGCTTCCGGAGCCTCCCGATGCAATTCTTGCCATGAATGATACATTGGCATTTGCCGCTATGGAAGTGATTAGAAATCATAATCTTCGTATTCCTCAGGATATAGCGCTTATTGGGTATACAGATGAGCAACATGCCAATTATGTAGTGCCTCGCCTTTCGGCCGTCTCGCATCAGACTTATAAGATGGGGGAAGCCGCATGTCAGATGTTGATTGATAAGATTAAGGGAGATAAAAAAATCAGGCAAATCATTATTCCTACTTGTTTGCAGGTGAGGGAAAGCAGTATAAAAAGGAAGGATTGAGAACCGAAATGTATTTTAAGAAGAGAATAAGGCTGAACTCTTCACAAAGAGCCAACCTTATTTCTTTATATATTGGAGTATTATTGAGTGACCAACGTAATAATGGAACGTGCCGGGATCACAACTTTTTCATGGTTTTTGATGCTTCCTACCGGTAGAAGATTCTCTCCATCTTTATCCGAAGTACGATAGATTGTCCAGTTTTTTATAATTCCGTTACGCTGATAGAAAGTAAACTCTTTATCTTCCGCTGCATAATTAATCATAACGAAAACCTCCTTTCCGTCTGTATTTTGGTATGCTGAACACATTAGTCCGGTTACATCCGTATCGCCTTCAGGAATGATTTTCCCTTGGTTGTCTTTGGCTATAATTGCTTTCCGAACAGCTCCCGGGCGTATAAATCTACTGTAGTTTCCCAAAGCCACATTAATTTGGAGTCTTTCACCTCACCATTCAGAAAAGTCGGATCACTATACTCACGGATTAATCCGTCCTTATAATCTCCACCGATAGATCGCCACCATTGCCAACTGCGAGCACCTGCATATACAATGTCATGATGAATGATCCGTGCTACATATAATGCTGTCTTCATGGTGAAGTCATATCCTCCGCCTCCGCCGATTTCTTCGTCATTGCCCCATGATACAGGTTTCTGTCTGCCAGAAATCCACCTTATTACTTGTCTAAAGTATCTTTTAATTGACAACGGATATCATGTAAATTATTCAGAGGAGTATTAGTCCAATAACTATGCCCTACCATCAGCTGGGGAACATTGGGAGTATCACCCAGATAGGTGGCTGTACTGTCCGGATTAAAGAAAGACTGGATTTGATACCCCCGTTCCCAATTAGTCATGTGAGTATCGAACATACAACGATAGTCAGAGGACTCATTGACTAGAATCTGTGTGTCAATTTGGTTATTTACGAACTCTTTACTGATGAGGCGTATGGCACGGGCTATTTCGCGGTTGGTAGCCGGTGTACCTTCTTGTTTGGGGCCAATCCAGTTCCAATGCCCATCGGTTCATTGAATGGACAGAGGTAATTGAACTTGATTCCATCGTGTTTCTCCACCCCTTTTATGACATTGGCAAGAAAACGGGCAAAATTCTTATAATGCTCTTCCTTTAAGTTTAAGGTTCCTCCACGGCCTGTGTTGGTGGCAAGACCGTTTTGTGTGAAATATACGGGAGGTGAATTAAGAAATGCCAAAAATTTGTTTACACCCCGTTCTTTTGCCAGACGCAGGAAGTTGCGCTGCCCTTGTTGTTTATTCCAATTATAGTTACCATCTGCCTGAAGGAAACATTCGGCACGCATCCAGGGAGAGGCTATCTGGCTGGCTTCTCCTTGTTCCGCACTTCCGGCTCCTACATTGAAACGCCATAAAGACAGACCGATTCCTTTAGGTTGTCCGTTTTCATGGTTTTCCGTACTGAACAGCCAGTCGGCTACTTGGTTTTGTTTTTCTTGCGGCCATAAGCCGATAAATTGCATGCTCCAACAGTCTGATGCTCCGAAATAGTCCATGGTTTGACAGGTTGGTCTGTTTCTATTTCAAAGTGAATGGCAGGATGTTGAGCGCATTGCACATTGCATATAGAAGTGAAGAGCAAAATTAAGATGATCAATTTTGATTGAAAATAAATGTGTAACATAGGTTTGTTAATTTTAAAGGGGAAATACCAACTTGCGATATTTCCCCTTGTTTTTTGTATTCTATCAGTTTTATTTACTTCAACTCTACCTTAATGGATTGACTATAGCAATATTCTGAGGATTTGTCAGACTTTACTCCTATACGATGCATAAATATATGTTTTATTGATCTAGATTGTTTGGAATGTCTATTTCAGCGCTGGTCTCTTGTTCTAGAGGAATCTTGTTTCCTAAACTCAACGTCGCTTCTTTTTGATTGTTATCTGTTAGGATGCCTTTTCCTAGATAAAGACTTACATCTTCCATATTAGCATTAGCAATAACTTTGTTAACTGTAAATTTTGCAACAATTTTGTTGTTACTCTTAGTAAATGAAACATCTTTAATAAAAAAGTAAGGTGTTACTGGGATATCTTGTATGGTATTCCCTTTAACTGTAATCCGAATCGTATCATTGGATGGCCTTTCCCAAGGTGCATTACCAACGCGTACAAGTTATAATCTCCGTTGAATAGGTTCACTGAGTAACTTCCGTCTTGTGCGATATAGACAGGGATAGAACCATGTAAGGCATATCCGTCTTGAAATAGGGCAAATTCGGAACTTCCACTTCTAACGGATACAGGTTCACCATTATAAATGGCTTTTCCTGTTAACATGGATTTAGGTTCATCAAAATTGTCATAACTGCAACTGTTGGCTGTAAGCAGACAACATATTATAATAATAAAAATATATATTTTTCTCATAATTTTTTGTTTTTATTGGAATGGGTTTTTGACAATTGTTGGATTATTATTGATAACAGCATCCTCAATGAATGAATAATAGTTGGACTGTTGGAAAGTTCTAGCTACTTTGAAACGTTCAGATCTTGTTTTCACAAAAATGTATTTATCTTGATCTTGAGTACCAGGTTTAGCTTTAGCAATACGATATGGGTATAGTCCATAAACAATGGCTTGATCATTATCCTCATTTCCGTTCCAAACAGCATCTGCTATTCTCCAACGTTTCATATCAAAATAGCGGTGGTCTTCAAAAGCTAATTCCACGCGTCGTTCATTTTGAATTTTCTCTATTGTAAGTTTATTTAAACTATTGGCGGGAAAACCTGCACGTTCGCGTAGTTTATTGATATAATGCAATGCATTTGTTTCATCATTTAATTCAAAAGCTGCTTCAGTAGCGTTGAGATAAATTTCTCCTAAACGGAACCAAGGCCACCAGTTTTCGGCATAATTACGAAGTGTATAACCGGAAGCTTCACTTATGAATTTGCGAATATAAAATCCGGTGTTGCTAACGTTAGGGGTGTTGGTTTGGGGACCGTCTTGACCTACAAAAGTTTTATTGTCTGTATAGAAACTCCCCAAGCTGGGATCAGTAAGTAAATCGTAAGAGCCATTAATATCATTCCATACAGCTACTCCGGCTTGAATATCAACGTCCTGACTCTGAACTTGGTACCGGGATAAATAATAGTACCATATAAACGAGCATCTTTATTGGCAAAAATATCACTAGGATTTTTATAAACGATATAATCGTTGCCGTTTTTATAGTGTAATGTTCCTGAGGTCCCGTCTAAATAGTCAAAGGCCTCTACTAATCCTAATGATGGGCCAATACAAGAAGAGTTGTCATTATCTTCTCTTAAATGATGAATAACATTATCATATCCGAAACTATGTACCTTTAAAGGATTTTGGTAATCTTTTACCCAAATAACTTCTTTATTTCCGGTTTTATCCATTAACATTTTATAGAAATTGATTCCCTTGTCTTCTTCTTTGTTATAGAGTTCATACCCTCCTTCTTCTATAATTTCTTTTGAAGCAGATAATGATTTTTGGTAATAACCGTTTGCCATGTCTGAAGGAATACCTACCTCTCCACCGGAAGTTACAATATTGGGAGTTTTTAAAGCATTGTATTTAGCTATGGAACCAGCGTATAACATGGCACGGCTTTCTAATGCTAATGCAGTGTAATAGTTGGCGCGAGTTTGGCTGTTTGCGTTGCCTAATTGATTTTTGATTTCTTCGCATTCCTTGTAAATAAAATCGTAAATTTCATGTTCTTTCGCACGTGGGGTACGAAGATAAGAAGGATCACCATTAAAATCGTATTCTAATGTTTGGGTGATCAGCGGTACTCCTCCCATACGTCTTACAAGTTCGAAATAAACATAAGCTCGTATAAAGCGAAATTCGGCAATAAATTGATTTTTGCTTTCTTCGGAGATTTCTGTTCCATATTTAGTAATGTTCTCAATGGACATATTGATATCACGTATGAATTCATAGTCCCACCAACGTCCGTAATCATTTCCATAACGCAGTTCGTTACGATAATTCTGGTCTAAAGTACCACAATACATTGCATCATCAGTTTCACACATACCACCTGTGTTAAAGTTGCCATGTAATTGGGGAATTCTATCATATAGGTTGGCTAATTGTGATTTTATCATGGCAGGGTCGTTCCATACTTGTTCATTGGTAAGGATGTTTTTGGGATCTCTTTCGAACCATCCGTCACCACAACTTGATAATAAAGACGTAATGGCAGCTCCCAACAAAAATATTTTATATAATTTTTTTCATAATAATATCGTTTTAGAATGTTACATTAAATCCAAGAAGGAATGTTCTTTGCTGTGGATATACTACTGCTGCTGCGGCTGTAATTTCAGGGTCAATCCCGAACTGATGTACATTATCGAATGAACATAAATTCGAAACATTGGCATAGATACGTATTTTTTGTGCATGGACAGTTTTTGTCCATTTAATAGGCAAACTATAGCCGATTTCTAAATTCTTGATGCGTAAGTAGTGTACATTATGTAGCCAAAAATCGCTATTTTTGTTATTATAGCTGAACTCACCTTTACGAATAGCTGGATAACGTCCAGGAATCCATTCGCTATTGGGATCATATAAATCAGCACGGTGCCAACGGTCTTCTAATAAATATTCAGGTGAATTGCCATTGCCGTGGAATGCATTAGCGAGTTCATAATTTTGTCTCCATCCTTGCATAGCACCTCCGGAAAGGTCAATATTAAGGTCAATACCTTTCCATTCTAAACCGATATTACCGCCGAATGATATGATAGGAGCCCAACCTTCGGGGTAACCTATAGGGCGTTCATCCATACCGTTGATAATGCCATCACCATTTACGTCTTTGTAAATAAGATCACCAGGGAGTAGTGTCCGATTATTTTGTCCGTCTAAGTTAACCGGATAGTTAAGTATTTCTTCTTCCGATTGGAATTGCCCAATTACTTGATATCCCCAATATATGCCTCCCCAACGTCCTTCTGCAGAATTACGATATTCATCCCAGGAATTATTGAAACGAGGCTTATAAGTTTCAATACTTTTATAGCGTGAGAATGTAAAATTGCCACTAATGGTATAATTCAAATCACCGATATGATCAGTCCAAGTAGCCATTGCTTCTGCACCGATATATGCTTGTTTATTTAGGTTCTCGTTAGGTAATTTGTAACCTACTTCATTAGGCAGCAATACATCATAACGAGCTGCTGGCACGCCAGTAATATCTTTTCGGAATGCATCTGCTGTAATTTTTAGCCGGCTGTTAAACATGGTCAAGTCAAAACCAATATTTGATGTTGTATTTTTTGTCCAAGATAAATTTGTCACAGGCAATCCTCTTTGATTAAGTCCGGATACAACTTCACCGTCTAATACAGCATTACCTTGATTCCAGTTATAACCACTTAAGTAGTCAAATAGCTTTACATCTTTTTCTGTACCAGTTTGACCGATAGATGCGCGTATTTTCAGATCATCTATGACCGGTCTTAACTTTTCGAAGAATTTTTCTTCTGATATTCTCCAACCTACTGATACTCCAGGGAAAAATCCCCAGCGCTTGCTTGGTGCATATAGATATGAACCGTCATAGCGGGCTAATATTTCGATTAAGTATTTGTGGGCGAAATTATAATTGATACGCCCAATCCAACCGGCACGTGCTTCATAACTCCATTCATCACCAAACTATTGAGTTCATCAAATTGTAATAATGGCAGATAGTCAGTGGAAGGTTCCGTTCCATAAGTTTTCTTACTCCAGTCATAATCAGAAGCTTCATAGCCTAAGACTGCTGAAATATTATGTTTTTTAAACTGTTTTGTATAGTTCAATTGTAGTTGCATATAACGTGCCGGTACACTACGATCTATCTGACTTCTCCATCGTCCTGTGGCTGGTGTCCCATTATAGGTGTCATTTGCTTTATCATATGTATAGATTTGATATGCGTATTGATAACCGTCAAAACGACTGTTTGTATAATTGTAGGAGAAAGTGGCCTTTGCTGTTAAACCAAATTTGAAATCATATTGTGCATAAGCATTGATATTAGCATTACGGGTTAAATTGTCTTTGTAGCCGGCAATGTCACGTCTAAATGCAGCCGGATTATAACCATTTTCATGCACATTATTAATATATTCCGGGTTATCATTAGCGTATGGACTTTCGATAGGTTGCATCTTAAACATTGCTAAAATAGCCGTATAATATCCGTCTCCACCAGGTAGACCTACATCTTCACTTTTTTCATATTTTCCACTAATTTGTGCACCTACAGTGAAATGATCTGTAATTTTGGAATCAAGATTTAATTGGAAGTTAGTACGTTGATATTTAAAGTCTCGCATCATGCATCTTGACTGGTATGAGCAACAGAAAGATAATAATTTGTTTTATCTGAGCCACCCGTAACATTAGCATTGATATGATACTGTGGTACATTCTTTCTCATTACCATATCATAATAATCATAACTTTTATATCCCGGCTCGGTACCAGCTTGCCATTTGGCTAATTCTTCTGGAGTATAAAGATTATTAGGATCTTCACCTCTGTTCTGTGCAGCTTCAGCCAAGCCTCTCACATATTGTCCGGCATTAGCTAATTTGGGAAAGCGAGTTAAGTTTTGCCAGCCATAATATCCATTAACATTGATGCTGACTTTTTCGTTTTTCCTTCCTTTTTGGTTGTAACTAAAACTACACCATTGGCTGCACGCAGACCGTAGATGGCAGCAGAGGCATCTTTTAATACGGTAATACTTTCAATGTCTTCAATATTTAGTGCATTAAAAACATCATTGCCGGATACATCTGATGCTTGTAACCAGTCACGACTGTTCATACCTCCATAAGGAATACCATCTATAACAAATAGAGGACTTCCCATATTACGGATTTCAAGATTGATTCCTCTACCTGGTCGAGCATCCACTGCGCGTGTGGAAATTCCTGCTATTTTCCCAGATAAAGCTCCGGCAGTAGTGGTAGAAACTGAACGGGTTAGTGCATCGGATTTAACGTCACTAACTGCTCCTGTTAAACTTTTCTTTGTTTGTGTACCATAACCTACTACTACACTTCGTCTAAAGTTTCAGTGTCCTCTTCAAGAATAATTCTGAAAAATGGTTTTTTCATCCAATTTTACTTCTTTTGTTTTGTTAACCAATAAATGAAACTGCTTAGTATTCCGTTGGGGTCATTTACATTGAGTGTAAAGTGACCGTCAAAATCTGTGATAGTTCCATTTGTGGTTCCTTTAAGGGTGACATTAGCTCCAATGATAGCTTCTCCTTTCATATCAGCTACATGTCCTGTGATTTGCGTTTGTGCAAATACTGCTACTGATGTGAGTAGTAGTATGACACATGTGCATAAAAATTTAAATGCCTCATAAAATTAGGATTTAAAGATTAAACTATTTGTTTCTTATTTTGTTTTCCGAACTGCAAATGTAGGTGAAGGAAAATTAATTAAAGTTATATGAATCTTGCAGAAATGGATAGTAAATCATGCAATGCATGATTTAGATATCTTAAATAATGTATTTTCTTTGTATTTTTGAATAATCAATTAAAAAACGATATTTAGTATTATGAAAAATATACTTGTTTTGTTGTTATTGGTGTTACCGGAATGTATATGGGCACAATCATACTCAGTTAAAAAGCTGGGAGCAATGGAAGGATTGTCTAATAATAATGTATTGAGTATGCTCAAGATAAACAAGGCTATTTATGGTTTGCTACAGAAGAAGGATTAAATAAATTTGATGGGGTACATTTTATCTCCTATTATAAGGATATTCCTGATAAATTACATATTACAGGCAATGAACTAAATTGTTTGTTAGATGATCCTATAGATTCTATATTATGGATTGGTACGCAACGTGCGGGATTGAATGCTTATAATTATAGTAATAATACTTTCACTATTTATAAACATGATCCTGGAGATCATAATAGTTTGATTACTGACGATGTGACCAGCATAAAGCCTGCATCTGATGGAAATCTATGGATAACTACGTATTGGAATGGAATTGATTATTTAGATAAGAAGACTGGAAATTTTATACATTATAATACAGAAACTGTACCTGGACTGGGAAGTAATAATGTATGGTCAGTTGTTGATGGGGAGATGGTATCTGTATGTGGCTCATGCTTTATGGATT
>ENA-OQMZ01000578-OQMZ01000578.1-human-gut-metagenome-genome-assembly--contig:-NODE-578-length-15397-cov-3.621938_pt1 | contig 15397 bp, 21 predicted proteins | sample MGYA00242621_ERZ504862 | MGnify/ENA primary metagenome ERZ504862 (study PRJEB26092, sample SAMD00036393) | human gut metagenome | host: Homo sapiens | study: EMG produced TPA metagenomics assembly of... | reverse complement strand
CTGAGAAAAAGCCTTCGTTAAGGCCTGTTTTTTGAAAAATTAAGGCAGAACAGAGAAATTTCGTTATTCTCCCTGTTCTGCCCTTTTGCTTTCCATTTTTTTTTACAAACGGTACATCATCTTATGCCATTTTGCACCGCCATGTGTCGAGTCGGAAGTTCAATATATTCGTATCCGATCCTTTTGTAGAATGGAATCATATGATCCTTGCACGTAAGAACAACGGCTTTTTTGTCACGCTCTCCTGCGCTTTTTACCATATGACGCATCAGTGCTTCTCCAATGCCCTGTTTCTGGAACTTCGGATTGACGTCCAGTCCGAAAATCATCTGATAATCACCGTCCGGGTTGTGCAGCGTGGCGTCATGGTAGAGTGCATCCGCCAGATAATCGGTATCCGCACAGCAGCCATTGCAGAAGCCTGCGATTTCGCCGTCTTCAGTTTCCGCTACAAAAAAGCTGTTTTTGCAGGTTTTGTACCGCTCCATGAAGTCTTCATAACCTGCCGCCTCGGCAGCCGGGAAGCATAGCGCCTCCACCTCGGCTACCTTTTTCAGATCTTCCTCTTTTACCGGACGGATCGTATACTTTACTTTTCGTTTTAAATAGGGCTTCAGTCCCGCAACGACTTCTTCCACCGTTCCATCCACGAACGGATTCTTCAGTCCTGCCAGCTCCAGCAGTGCAAAATATCCTTTGCTTCCGCCTGCCTGGCAGAGACGGTAATAATCGTCCCACGCCTTTTCCGGCTCTTTTTTGGAACGCTCAAAGAACTGGAAAGCACAGATCTGTGCCAGCGCATAATCAATATAATAGAACGGGTTCACAAAGATATGCTGCTTCTGCATCCAGAAACCGCCCTCCTCGAGGAACTTGTGGCCGTCATAATTTCTCCATGGCATATAGGTCAGCTCTAACTGATGCCAGATCGCACGGCGCTCCTTGGCCGTCATGCCGATATTTTCAAATACCTTATGCTGGAACTCATCCACACATACCATGTACGGAATCACTTCCAGCGCGCTCATCAGGTGCGCATAACGGTAATCATCTGCTTTCTCTCCAAAGAATGCATTCATCCAGGGGTATGCGAAATGCTCCATTGTCATCGAGTGAATCTCCGCCACCTCGCTTGTCGGGAATACCATATCCATAAACGGAATCTGTTTTGCCGCCGTATACGCCTCGAATGCATGGCCCGCCTCATGAGTCAGAACATCAACGTCCGCGCTCGTACCATTAAAGTTGGAGAAGATGAACGGCGCCTTGAACGTATTCAGAAATGTGCAGTAACCGCCTGTCTGTTTTCCCGGCTTCGTCTCCAGGTCAAACAGCTCATGCTCCACCATAAAATCAAAGAACTCACCCGTCTCTTTCGACAGCTCATGGTACATCTTCTGCGCCTTCGCAACCAGTTCCTCCGTCGTTCCTTCCGGAACCGCGTTTCCTTCCGGGAAAATCAGCTCCTCATCGTAATAATGCAGCCTGTCCACTCCAAGCCGTTTCTCCTGCTCCTTCCGAAGCTCCAGGCAGAGTGGTACAATCTTCTCCTTCACCTGCGCACGGAACCTTGCAACATCCTCCGCCGTATAATCGTATCTTCCATAGCTCAGGTAAATAAATTCAATGTAAGAAGAAAATCCCAGCTTCTTCGCAATTTTATCGCGCAGCGAACCATCTTGTCATACAGCGCATCCAGCTCCCCGGAAATCTCTTCATACAAATCTCCCCATGCCGTCATCGCCTCTTTCCGCATCTGGCGGTCCGTACTCTGCATCGCCTTCAGAAGTCCATAAAAATTACACGTTTTGCCCTTAAATTCCGTCGAAGCATTCGCCGTAATTTTACTGTACTGCTGCGTCAGATTCGCCTCTTCGATCAGATCCTCCACGATACAGTCGTCCGCTAATTTTTGGCCAACCTCCATATTCTTCACAAAGAATTCCCCGAACTCCTCTGCAAACTCTTTGATAAACGGAGACTCCAGAATCACCTTCTCTGCCTTTTGTATCAGCAGATGGATCGCCGGAATCGTCTCATTCCAGAACTGAACCTCTCCTTCATAAAACGAATCTCTGGTGTCCACCGTATATCTTACCTGCGCCACTTCCGCCATTGTCGCCCAGGCATCCTCGCGCGTTTTTTCTTCCATAAAAAAGTCCGCGCAGCTCCTCATATGATTTTGCCTCTTTGAGCGCCTTCGTATACGCTCTTACTTTTTCCTGCTCTGCCTCCATGTCCGGCCTTACGTATTCAATTTCCGAAAACTTTTTCATCTTCTCTTACCTCCTTCTATTCCAGAACGCCCAGATTTTTCAACTCATGATAAACCCGGGACGCCGGCAGTCCCATCACATTATAATAGTCTCCCTGGATTCCTTTCACAAACTTTGTCCCAAACACCGTCTGAATTCCGTATCCTCCAGCCTTATCCGACCACACAGGAGCCTCCCCCTCTTTCTCAAGAGCAAGATACCCGTTTATCTCCTCCTCTGTCATCGCATAAAACTCTACATCTGTACGGTCACAGAACGATACCACACGCTTTGCGTCCCCCTCTGTTACCGCAATCGTAACTCCAGTATACACCTGATGCACCCTTCCCTGCAACTGCTGCATCATGCTTCTGGCATGTTCTATCCCTTTCGGCTTGCCAAGGATCTCCCCTTCAAAAGCCACAACCGTATCCGCCCCGATCACAACGGCATCCCCTTCGGTAATCTCCGCAACATCCAGACATTTCAGCCGTGAAAGCTCCTCCACAACCTTCTCCGGTTCCGCAGACGTCACAACTTCTTCCGCCCCTGAAGCCTGAACCTTACACCGTATTCCCAACATCTCCATCAACTCTCTTCTTCTGGGTGACCCCGAAGCCAATATCACTTTCATCCTGCTGTCTCCTTTATTTTTTCTTTCATGACATGCATTTTTTTCACACCATGCAGCGGTCCGCGGGAATGTGCGGCTTGCGCCGGATGGCCGGATAAAATAAGTACGCCGGGAACGAACACAATCCACTCGCGTCCGTTCCGGCGTACTTATTTTATCCAGATGCCTGAATTTCCGTCTTAAGCAAAGCAAAACGATAAGCCGGGTTATGTCGTGTGTAATCATCTATCCAATGGAACTGTCGCCAGTCCCCTTAAGCGACCCACCTGAAAACATGACGGGCAGCCATATACGTTTTCTATTCGGTCTTGCTTCGGATGGGGTTTACATGGCTTTCTCTGTTACCAGAGAAACGGTAGTCTCTTACACTGCCTTTCCACCCTTACCAGGAAAAACCTGGCGGTATCTCTCTGTTGCACTATCCCTGGAGTCACCTCCGCCGGACGTTATCCGGCACCCTGCCCTGCGAAGCCCGGACTTTCCTCACCTGGCCCCTTTCGGTCCTGCCAGCCGCGATTACATATCTTACTTTGTCAAAAACGGAACATCAGACAGTTAATAATCATACCACAAACTCTCTTTCTTGTCCATCCCCAAATCGTAGATCCCCCAAAGCCATACAAAACAGCCTTTCACACATCAAAGCAGCTTCCCCCCACAAACTCCCGCAGAATCGAATTCTTGGGAATATCCTCAATCGGCACTCCGACAAAATAATCCAAAAACTTCAGCAGCCGCTTTGCCTCCTGGTATTCCGGCTCTCCCTCCTCAATCTGGAACAAAAGCGGCTCCGCATACAGCTTCAGCACCGAAAGCTCATACACCAGCGCTGAATTGAACATCACATCCGCCTTCTCCTGATTCGGGAAAATATTACGATCTTCCCCGCGGCGCACCGACGGCCACATCGCAATCGTCTCCTTCGCCGACGTCGCCCGTGTCCGGCTGTCACGCACCATACGCCGGATCAGCCGGCCATCCGTCGTCGGAATCCGGTTGTGTTCATCCACATTAATCTGCGTCAGCGCACTGATATAAATCCGGAATTTACTTTCCGAAGGAAGCGACCACGTCAGTTTTTCATTCAGCCCGTGAATCCCCTCCAGCACCAGCACATCGGTCTCCTTCATCTGAATAAAATTCCCCTTGTACTCGCGCTTGCCCGTCTTAAAATTAAAATACGGCAGTTCCACACGCTCTCCGTTCAAAAGTGCTGTCATATCCCGATTCAAAAGCTCGATATCCAGTGCTTCCAGGCATTCAAAATCATAATCGCCGTTTTCATCCCGCGGCGTATCTACCGGTTCACATAGTAATTATCAAGCTGATCGGATGCGGCGTCAGACCATGCGCTGAAAGCTGGATGGAAAGCCGGTTGCAGAACGTTGTCTTTCCGGAGGAAGACGGCCCCGCAATCAGCACAAATTTAACCTGCTTTCTTTCCGCAATCTGCTCCGCAATCTTCGCAATCTTCTGCTCCTGCAGCGCCTCCGCAATCAGCATCATCTGCTGAATATTGCCCTTCGTGATGCGTTCATTTAAGTCGGCAACCGTGGAAATTCCCATCTGCTCACCCCAGCGCTCCGATTCCCGCTGCACCTGGAACACCTTCGGGGAGAGATTCGCCGCCGGCACCGTCTCCGGCGCCTTTTTCTCCGGCATCTGCAGCACAAAGCCGTCATCGTATAAATAGAGATCAAAATACTTCAGATAACTCGTATCATACGTCATAAATCCATAATAATAGTCTTCAAAATCCCCGAGACTGTACAGATTCACACGGGAGACACGGCGGTAACGGAACAAGCGGTCTTTATCCGTCATGCCATGCAGCCGGAACCGTTCTCTCGCCTCGTGCGTATCGACACTCCGCTTATAAATCGGCACCGCCTTTTCCACCTGTTCATGCATATACGCTTTTACTTCGTCCAAAAACTCCTGATTCAGCGTGATATCGCCGTCCACCGTGTAGAAAAAGCCCGAACCCGCCGAAAAATGCAGCATCACATGGCGGATCTTATCGTAGCCTCCCACATGATACACCGCTTTTACCAGCAGAAGAGAAAGACTCCTCTGATACGTTTTATGTCCGATCTCATCCTCCGTTGTCACAAATTCCAGTTCACAGTCTTTTTTCAGCTGTTTGTGCAGCTCCCGCAGCCGTCCGTCCACTTTCACAAGGACAATCGGCGCGTCCATTGTTTTTTCAAAATCCTTTGCAATCTCATAATAAGAGCAATTTTCCGGATATTCGTATCCTTTTCCATCAATTGTTACCTGAATCAATTGTAATTCCTCCTTCTTGCAAAACTTTCTGAAAATTCAGAAGTGACAGAAAAGGCGCGCCCGAAAATTACAACTGCTGAAATTTTCAGACACGCCCCTCTTGTGCAAACGCTGTCGTTACATCGTATGGAAACGCGCAAGCGCAGATTCCAGTACTGCCTCTTTTTCTTTTAATTCCCAAAGGCGCTGTGCTGCCTTTTCACTGGAGTGATCCGAAAGCTGGCGGATCAGCGTCTGGTTCTGCTCCTGCTGTTTCAGAAGGTATTCCCTCAGCACCGGATTTTCCTTTTCCAGAAGGCGCGGTCCATAGAAAAGCTCCTCCGCCTTCAGATTCTCCTTTTCCCCTGGCACTGCCCGCAGAATCGGATAATATTTTCCATCCTCCTCTACAAAATTCTCCTGTGCAAGGAAAAATCCGTGTTCCAGAAGCCATGCACGCACGCGTCGATATCCGACTGCGGCTCCAGGATCAGCTCCCGAAAACCGGACAGCAGCGGCTCACCTTCGCTTAAAATTCTTATGGTAAGCCCGCCGCCCATGCCCGCGATGAGAAGAGAATCACCCTCTCCCGCACGCAGGGCATGGAGTCCGTCGGAAAGTCTTGTTTCTATGTAGTCCCCCATCTGGTACTGCGCAATATGCTCCCTGGCCCGCTCCAGCGGTCCGCGGTTCACATCCATGGCGATTGCGGAGGAAATCTTCTTCTGTTCCAGCAGCGCAATCGGCACATAGCCGTGATCTGTTCCCACATCGACCAGGCAGCCGCCCGGGGTGACAAACTCCGCTACCGCGGAAAGTCTTTTTGATAACTGCATGTCTTTTCTCCTGACTGAAAACTTAGTCCAGATAATCTTTGAGTTTTCTGGAACGACTCGGATGGCGGAGCTTTCGAAGCGCTTTCGCCTCAATCTGACGGATACGCTCTCTTGTAACGTTGAACTCTTTACCAACCTCTTCGAGGGTTCTCGCACGGCCGTCATCGAGTCCGAAACGGAGACGCAGAACCTTCTGCTCACGGTCAGTCAGCGTGCTTAACACATCCTCGAGCTGCTCTTTCAGCATGGTGAATGCTGCCGCGTCTGCCGGTACCGGCACATTGTCGTCCTGGATGAAGTCACCGAGGTGGCTGTCCTCTTCCTCACCGATTGGTGTCTCGAGTGAAACCGGTTCCTGGGAGATTTTCAGGATCTCACGCACACGCTCTACAGACATGTGCATCTCCTCTGCGATCTCTTCCGGAGTAGGTTCGCGGCCTAACTCCTGCAGTAACTGACGGGAAACGCGGATCAGCTTGTTGATGGTCTCTACCATATGAACCGGAATACGGATCGTTCTCGCCTGGTCTGCAATCGCTCTTGTGATTGCCTGGCGGATCCACCATGTTGCATAGGTGGAGAATTTGTATCCCTTGCGGTAATCGAATTTTTCAACCGCTTTGATGAGCCTAAGTTACCTTCTGAATCAGATCCAGGAACAGCATGCCGCGGCCGACATAACGTTTTGCAATGGAAACAACGAGACGAAGGTTGGCCTCTGCCAGACGTTTTTTCGCATCCTCATCGCCCTCTTCCATTCTCTGTGCCAGCTTGATCTCTTCCTCTGCGGAAAGAAGCGGCACTTTACCGATCTCTTTTAAGTACATGCGGACCGGGTCCTCAATGCTGATGCCTTCCGGAACGGAAAGGTCGATGTTTTCCATATCGATCTCTTCTTCCTCGGAAAGGTCGATGTCATCGTCGTCCAGAAGGAGAAGATCGCGGTCTGCCGCATTTGGATCCTCGGTCATATCGGAGAGGCGCAGTACGTCGATACCGCTTGCCTCCAGGTATTCAAATACCTTCTCCATCTGCTCCGCATCCAGCGGCATATCGCGGAAAAAGTCGTTGATTTCCTGATATTCCAGGACGCTCTTTTTCTTTTTGCCGTATGCTACCAGCTCTTTTAATTTTTCCATAAATTTTGCTTTATCGAACTCCATTGACTGTCCATCCTTCCATAGCTTGTATATATTCTGTCCCTGCCCTGCGAAATTAAACACGCAGAACAGAAGATTCCAGGGTTTTTCTTTGGTATCCAGGCCTCCTTAAAAAGCGAAATCCGGAAGTTCCCCTGCTTTCCACCGCTCCAGGCTCTTTTTGTCCGCCATCAGCTTCTGCAGCGCCGCCATATCGGTCACATTCATATGTGCCGACTGATACGCAATGCTGTTTTCTTTCATATTGCAGATCACATCATGCAGCGCGCGCCGTTTTTCCTCCTCTGTCTCCAGCGGGATTCTGGCATTAAAAAGGCCTGCAACTTCTTTCTGCTCCTCGGAATCAACAAACTGATTCAAAAGCTTTGCCGGATTCACCCCGCCCTCGTGATACTGCAGCACAATCATCTCTGCAATCTGGCGGTAAAGAGGTGTGGTAAAATCCTCCGGCGTAATATATTTTTCCAGTTTTCCAATGAGCGCCGGATAAGAGGTCATCCATGTCAGCATCAGCTTCTGTGCTTTTTCGACACCGCCCTCTTTCTCTTTTTTGTTTGCGGCTGTATTCCGCGGCTTGACACGCTCCGTCCTTCCGGCTCCTGATAGTGCCATCTGACCGACCTGCTTTCGCAGTACTTCGACGGCAATCCCGTATTTTCCTGCCACTGCCTCAAGATAACTGTTCCGCTCGATCTCATCCTCGATTGCAACGAGACGACGCACCGCCTCATGCAGGAAATCGGATTTGCCCTGCGGGTCGGCAAGGTCGAAATCGCGTTCCTTCATGCGGATCTCATACAAAACGCTGTTCTCCGCCTCTTCCAGACGTTTTTCGAACGCTTCGCAGCCCTCGTGCTGGATAAACTCATCCGGGTCCTTATACGGTCTCAAATTGACGACACGCGTTGTAAGACCAACCCCTTTGAGCATCGGAATCGCACGAAGCGCCGCTTTGACGCCTGCCTCATCGCTGTCATAGATCACAAGAACCTCGTCGGTATACCGTTTCATCAGCCCCGCCTGCAGCGATGTGAGTGCTGTTCCAAGAGAAGCTACCGCGTTATTGAATCCTGCCTGGTGCATGGAGATGACGTCCATATAGCCCTCGCAGATAATCAGATTTTTTCTCCGTGAAGAGCGCGCCAGATGCAGCCCGTAGAGATTGCGGCTCTTATCGAAAATCTTTGTCTCCGGCGAATTCAGGTATTTCGGCTTTCCATCCCCCATCACACGGCCTCCGAAGCCGATGACACGGCTGTTGGCATCCATGATCGGGTAAATGACACGGTTCCAGAACTTGTCCTGCATGCCATGCACCTCGTCCGCCAGAAAAAGGCCCGACTGACGCAGGATTTCATCGTCATACCCTTTTTCTTTTAAGAAACGGTACAGCAGGCTTCCATACTTATCTGAATAGCCAAGCCGAATTTTCGAATCGTATCATCCGAAAGGCCGCGCCCCTTCAGGTAATCGTAGCCCTGTTTTCCGCGTTCGGTGTGGAGCTGGTAATAATAGAATTTCGCCGCCTGTTTGTTGATTTCCAGCAGCGTGTTCTTTAAATCCGCCTGCTCCTTTGCTTCTTTCGAATACTCCATCTGCGGAAGCTCCACCCCGGCCCGGTCGGCCAGAAATTTCAAGGCTTCCACAAACGTGAAGTTTCGTATTCCATCAAAAATGTGAAAACATTTCCTCCGGCTCCGCATCCGAAGCAGTAATACATCTGCTTTCCTGGGCTGACGGAAAAGGAAGGGGACTTCTCATTGTGGAAAGGGCAGAGCCCGAAGTAAGAGCTTCCTCTTCTTGTCAGCTTTACGTAGCCGGATATCACATCTACGATGTCATTTTTCATACGAATCTCTTCCACTAAATCATCGGAATATCGCATTTTTTCCTCCCTGTATCTAATAAACCGCCCAGGCTTTCGGCACGAACAGCTCCTCGTATTTGTGCATGGAATACTGATCGGTCATACCGGCAATGTAATCGCATACTACCTGTGTCTTGTCCTCGCTGCACCCGATCAGATTCCGGTACTCGCGGGACATCTGTTCCGGGTGCTCCTGGTAGTAGGTGTAGAGGGAAATCAGCATCTTTTTTGCCTTCTCCTCCTCTTTTTTCGCCTCCGGGTTGCGGTAGACGTTCGCGAACATCAACTCCCGCAGCATGCGCATGCCCTCGGCAATCTCCGCCGACTGGCGCACATACTCCGTTCCGCGGCTCTGCTCCACAATGTCGTGGATCAGCGTATTGAGCCGCTCGCGGCATGTATCGCCAAGGACGACGCGATCGTAATCGGGATGTCATCCTCGCTTAAAATGCCGGCACGGATGGCATCGTCCATATCGTGGTGGATGTAGGCGATCTTGTCGCAGAGACGCACAACCTGTCCCTCCAGGGTCGACGGCTTTCCCGCCGTGCGGTGGTTCAGAATTCCATCCCGCACTTCCCAGGTCAGGTTCAGGCCCTGTCCTTCCTTTTCTAGAACCTCCACGACACGGACGCTCTGTTCCGCGTGGCGGAAGCCCCCGGGATGCACCGCATTGAGCGCCGCTTCCCCGGAATGGCCAAACGGCGTGTGTCCGAGATCGTGGCCAAGCGCAATGGCTTCGGTCAGATCCTCATTCAGATTCAGCGCCCGCGCAATCGTGCGGGCAATCTGGGACACCTCGAGTGTGTGCGTCAGGCGGGTCCGGTAATGATCGCCCTGCGCAGCGAGAAACACCTGTGTTTTGTCTTTCATCCTGCGAAAGGCTTTGGAGTGGAGAATCCGGTCCCGGTCTCTCTGGTAGACGGTGCGGATGTCACACTCCGGTTCATATCGGTCCCTTCCTCTGGAATTCCGGCTGTGCGCCGCATAAGGACTCAGCTCCTGAAATTCCCGTTCTTCAAACGATTCTCTCAAGTTCAAACGAAGACCACCTCTTTCCCGGTAATATGCCTGTAACAGTTCTTTTCATTGTCCTCCTATTTCCTATATTCGGTGCCCGATTCCGATTTCCTTTTTTATTTTTCAAATTTTTCAAATTTTTTTCAAAAAAAGTGTTGACGGCTTACAACTCTGGTGCTATAATACATCTTGTCGTCAGCGAGATGACAAAAACTTAAAGAACATGCGGAAGTGCTGGAATTGGCAGACAGGCCAGACTAAGGATCTGGTGGTCATTGCGATCGTGTGGGTTCAAGTCCCATCTTCCGCAGAATGAGAACCCTTGTGCATGCAAGGGTTTTTTCCTTCTCAAAAAAATCAGAGGAAATTCTTTTTCGGATCTCCTCTGATTTTTATTTTTCCTTTTTTCAGAATTTTCTCTGCAATTTTTATTCTTACAGATTCGGTCTTACAATCTTCGGTGTATAGCCTGCCTCTTCCAGTGCTTTGACGATACGATTCTTGTGATCGGTGCCGAATGCCTCCATTGTGATGCGGAGCTCTACTGCAGCACTTCTGTTCGTTGTGAAGAACTGGTTGTGGTCCAGTTTGATGACGTTTCCGTTCTCGTTTGCAATCACCTGGGAAACGCGTACCAGCTCGCCTGGTTTATCCGGCAGAAGAACGGATACAGTAAAGATACGGTCTCTCTGGATCAGTCCGTTCTGGATCACGGAAGACATGGTGATGACGTCCATATTTCCGCCGCTTAAGATCGAAACAATCTTTTTGCCTTTGACATCCAGATGCTTTAATGCAGCCACAGTCAGAAGACCGGAGTTCTCGACGATCATCTTGTGGTTTTCTACCATATCAAGAAATGCTACGATCAGCTCATCATCATCCACGGTAATGATCTCGTCCAGGTTCTGTCTTACATACGGGAAAATCTTGGATCCCGGTGTCTGTACTGCAGTACCGTCTGCAATTGTGCTGACAGGAGATACGGTCGTTACCTCGCCTTTTTCAAAAGAAGCCTTCATACAGGCTGCTCCGGACGGCTCAACACCGATGACTTTGATGTTTGGTTTCAGCAGTTTTGCCAGTGTGGAAACACCGGTAGCCAGTCCGCCTCCTCCGATCGGAACAAGGATATATCTACGAGCGGAAGCTCCTGAATCACTTCCATAGCGATGGTTCCCTGGCCGGTTGCAACGGTCAGATCATCGAACGGGTGAATAAAGGTATAGCCATGCTCTGCTGCAAGCTCGTATGCTTTTGCACATGCCTCATCGTACACATCTCCGTACAGAACAACCTCAGCGCCGTAGCTCTGGGTACGCTCTACTTTGATGAGCGGTGTGGTCGTCGGCATCACAATGACAGCCTTTGCACCGTAGCATTTTGCCGCATACGCAACGCCCTGTGCATGGTTTCCTGCAGATGCGGTGATCAGTCCTTTTGCGCGCTCCTCTTCACTTAAGGTGCTGATTTTGTAATAGGCACCGCGCAGCTTATAGCGCCGGTCAGCTGCATATTTTCCGGTTTTAAGTAGACTTTATTTCCCGTCTGCTCGCTGAAATATTTGCTGTAAACCAGTTTGGTCTCCTGTGTTACTTTTTTTACAATTTCAGACGCTTCCTCAAATTTCGGGAGTGTCAGCATTTCTTCTGCCATAGTCTTTTCTCCTTGTTGTCTTTTTAAGCATTCTCTTCGGATGTATGGAACAGTGCATTTACAAACTGGTCTGCATCAAATTTCTGCAGATCGTGGATGCTCTCGCCCACGCCGATGTATTTGACCGGAATATCAAGCTCGGACTGGATGGCAACGGCGATACCGCCCTTTGCAGTTCCGTCCAGCTTCGTCAGAATGATACCGGTGACATTTGCCACTTCCGCAAACTGTCTTGCCTGCTGCAGCGCATTCTGGCCCGTGGTACCATCCAGCACCACCAGCGTTTCCAGGTATGCCTCTGGGTACTCTTTTTCCAGAATCCGGTAAATCTTGTGGAGCTCTTCCATCAGGTTCTTCTTGTTGTGAAGTCTTCCTGCCGTATCACAGATCAGCACATCCGCATTTCTGGCTTTTGCCGCTGCGACTGCATCGTACACGATGGACGCCGGATCTGCTCCGTTCTGTCCGCCGATGATATCCACGCCGGCGCGGTGCGCCCACTCCGTGAGCTGCTCGCCTGCCGCTGCACGGAACGTATCTGCTGCCGCAAGAACAACCTTTTTGCCCTGATCCTTCAGAAGCCGGCCAGCTTTCCGACGGAGGTCGTTTTTCCGACTCCATTGACACCGATCACCAGCACTACCGATTTCCGGTTTTCAAATTCATAGGCTGTATCGCCTACATCCATCTGTTTTTTGATGCTCTCGATCAGAAGCTGTTTGCACTCTGCCGGATCGGTAATGTGCTCTTCTGCCACCCGCTCTTTTAAGTGGTCAATAATTTTGGTCGTTGTATTGATGCCGATATCTCCCATGACGAGAATCTCCTCGATCTCCTCATAAAAATCGTCATCAATATTGGAATAGCCGCTGAAAATAGAATCAATTCCAGCTACAATGCTGTCTCGGGTCTTCGTCAGACCGTTGACAAGACGTTTGAAAAAGCCTACTTTCTCCTCCGCCATACCGTTCGCCTCCCTTTATCTTTTCTATCTTACTTCTTTCGTATTGTATCTTATTCGTTTCTATTTGTCCAGTTCTCCCTCGATCAAATCGACAGAAACAAGGGTAGAAACACCCTTCTCCTGCATCGTGATGCCGTACAGACGGTCTGCCGCCGTCATCGTACCGCGCCTGTGGGTGATGACGATGAACTGGGTATTTTTTGTCAGCTTATGCAGATACTGTGCAAAACGCGTTACGTTGGAATCGTCGAGCGCCGCCTCGATCTCGTCAAGTAAACAGAACGGGGACGGCTTTAAGTTCTGGATTGCAAAAAGCAGCGCAATCGCGGTCAGTGCCTTCTCGCCTCCGGAGAGCTGCATCATATTCTGCAGTTTCTTTCCCGGCGGCTGGGAAATGATGCGGATACCTGCCTCGAGTACATCCGTGTCCTCCTCGAGTTCCAGCGTTCCCTTTCCGCCGCCGAACAGCTGGCGGAACACGCGGTCAAACTCTTTCCGGATCTCCTCGAATTTTTCCGTGAACTGCTTGCGCATACCGGCATCCAGCTCATCGATGATGCCCTGCAGTGTCTCTGCCGCCTTGACAAGATCGGTGTGCTGTGCATCGAGAAAGGCGTGGCGCTCCGAAATCTCTTTGTACTCCTCAATCGCATTCACATTGACAGAGCCAAGCTTCCGGATCGCATCTTTTACTTCCAGCACACGCCGCTTTAATTCACTGCGCTCCGGAATCTCCTCCATCTGGAACTCTCTTGCGTGGCCCGGTGTCACTTCGTACTCTTCCCAGAGATACGAGGTCTGTGCCTCTTTTGTCTCCTCCAGCTTTTCTTTCTGGCTGTTCAGACGGAAGCACTCTTTGTCCATCAGGGAAATCTGGTCGGAGAGCTGATCCCGCTTCTCGAAAAATTCTTTGTGATCTGCGCTTAATGCTTCTTTTTTCTCCTGCAGTTCCACAATCCGGCGGTCTTCCTCTTCTTTTGCCTGCACTGCTGCTGCAATCGTCTTCTGGATCTCCACGATGTCCTGCTGTTTCCTTTTGACATCGTCTTTTTCCTCCGCCGCTTTTTCCAGCATGGTGCGGCTTTCCGCTTCCAGTTTTCCCGTCTCTTCCTCAAGACGGCGGATGTTCTGGGCAAGGAATCCATCCTTCTGGGACAGATTTGCGTAATTTAACCGGATTTCTTCAAGATCCTTCGTATATTCTGCTTCCCGGCGGCGAAGCCTGTAAGCGCCTCCTGTGCCTTCTGGATATTCTCCTGTAGCGTGCTTTCCCGCTCCACCGATTCCTGCATTTCCTGACCGATGACTTTCCGGTTCCGCTCAATCTCGGCGATCTGATTTTCAATCTCGAGACTCTCCTTCTGAAGCGCTTCAAAATCCAGACGGATTTCCGTCTTTTTCTCGCGCGCTTTTTCCAGATTCAGGCGCACCGTATTCTGCTCGATGTACTGCCGCTGCAGTTTTTCATTCAGCTCGGTGCGGAGATCGCGGATTTCATTCCGCTTATTTTTCTTCTCTTCAAGTTCCTGCTGGATTTCCCGCAGTTCCTTCGCAAGACCCTGTACGCTCTTTTCGAGTTCCTCAATCTCACGCCGTCTTCCGAGCAGGTTGCTGTTGTTCCGGAACGAACCTCCTGTCATGGAACCGCCCGGCTCAAGAGCTCGCCCTCGAGGGTTACCATGCGGAGCGTCTGACGGTATTTCCGCTGGATCACAATGGCATGGTCGATCGTGTCGACCACCAGCGTTCTTCCAAGCAGCTGTGCCACAAGGCCCTCATACACCGGGTCGTACGAAACAAGTGCATTTGCCACACCGAGCACACCAGTTTCTCTTGCCGCATCCTCATTCACCTGCGTTTTTTTCCCGCGCATACTGGTGAGCGGAAGGAACGTCGCACGGCCGAAATGGCCCCGTTTCAGGTATTCAATCAGGTATTTCGCCGTCGCCTCATTGTCGGTGACAATATTCTGAATGCTGCCGCCAAGTGCGGTCTCGATCGCCGTCTCGTACTTTTTCTCCGCCTGCAGAAGATCCGCCACAACGCCGTGGATGCCGGGATTCCGGTCTTTCTGCTCCATGACCTTCCGAATACTGTTTCCATAGCCGTCGTACCGCTCGGTGATGTTCTTTAAGGATTCGAGCCTTGACGCTTCTCTGTGGTAATTGGTCTGGCCGGCTTCCATCTCTTTCGTCTGGTTCGAGAGATCCGCCGTCAGCGCGGTAATCTTCTGATCTGCCTCCTGGTACTGCTGTTTCAGGCTGCTTACCGTCTCTTCGAGCGCTTCAAACGCGTTCTGCAGTTCTTCCATCTGCCCGTTCTGTTCGGACTCGCTCGTCTTTAAATGCAGCACCCTCTGGCTTAATTCTGCCTTTCGGATGCCGATCTGCTCGAGCATCGCATCGTAGCGCTGCATTTTTCCCTTCGTGGAACCCCGCTGGTTCAGAAGCCGATGACTTCGCTCTTATCCTGTTCACTCTGCAGCTCGACTGCCTGGATCTGCTCCTGGCATTCCGAGAGAGCGGCCTCTTTCTCACTCTTTTCCGTCTCTGACGCAAGAAGTGCTTCATGAAGCCCGTCCTTTTCTGCCTGATATGTATTTTTTTCTGCCGTCTTTGTGCGGCTCTCCGCGCGGATCGCCTCCAGACGTTCTCTTAATGTGTCGCTGTTCCTCTCTGATGCATGAATCTGCTCGTTCACACCTCGATCTGGTTTTCGAGCTGCTGACGTTTCAGTGCAT
>ENA-OQMZ01000577-OQMZ01000577.1-human-gut-metagenome-genome-assembly--contig:-NODE-577-length-15414-cov-3.753712_pt1 | contig 15414 bp, 12 predicted proteins | sample MGYA00242621_ERZ504862 | MGnify/ENA primary metagenome ERZ504862 (study PRJEB26092, sample SAMD00036393) | human gut metagenome | host: Homo sapiens | study: EMG produced TPA metagenomics assembly of... | reverse complement strand
GAAATCGGCTGTAAGTCCGTTAAGAGAAAGACATCATGTATCACAAAGAAGCTAACCCATGACCGCAACCACCTCCACGACCGAACCCACGACCGAATCGCCCGCCGATGAACGATTCGTCGAACACCCGCTCGCCCCGGGCCGCATCGCCATCCACGACCCAGCCATCGTCGAGGACAACGGTACGTACTACGTCTTCGGCACCCACCGACGCTGCGCCCGCAGTACCGACCTCGTCCACTGGGAACGCTTCGAGAACAATCTGACGCGCGACCCGGCCTCGCTGCTCGGCGGCATCTGGGAGGCATGGCCGAAGCAGCCGGAGAACCCCGCGCTCGAAGGCAACACGTGGGCGCCGGACGTGATCTGGAACGACGTGATGCGCAAATGGTGCATGTACCTGTCGGTCAACGGTCACGAATTCCGTTCGGTGATCGTGCTGCTCACCGCCGATCGTCTCGACGGCGACTGGACATACGTCGGTCCTGTCGTCTACTCCGGTTTCAACGTTGACAATGTGGGCCGCACCGACGTGCCACGTGTGCTCGGCGACGAGGCCGCGCATGGCGATCTGTCACGGTATGCATCGTTGAAGGATACGCGGATCAACGCGATCGACGCCGCGCCGATCCGCTGCGATCACGGCGAACTGTGGATGAGTTTCGGCTCGTGGTTCGGCGGCATCTGGATGTTCAAGCTCGATCCGAAAACCGGTCTGCGCGACTACAGCGTGCGCTATCCGCTCGTCCACGATTCCGCGACCCGTACTACGGCGTGAAGGTCGCCGGCGGCTACTGGAACTCCGGCGAAGGCTCGTATTTCGTGCACCGCAACGGCTGGTGGTATCTGTTCATGGCGTATGGCTGGCTCGGCCGCACCGGCGGCTACCAGATCCGTCTGTTCCGTTCGCGCAACCTCGTCGGCCCGTACGTCGACCAGAACGGCAACCCCGCGATCTCCAACGGTGAAATCCCCGACAATCAGACCAAGGACACCGGCATCCGACTCACGTCGTCGGTGAAATGGAGCAGCGGACCGGCCGACGACGATACGGTCGAAGTGTCACAGGGACACAATTCCGTACTCACGCGCGGTTCGGACGGCCGACTGTTTCTCACGTACCATACGCGGTTCATCGACGCGGCGACGACGATTACGAGACGCATGTGCGCGAGCTGCTGCCGACCGCGGACGGTTGGCTGACGGCCGCGCCGTACGAGTATCGCGGCGCGGCAGCCGTCCCGCCGACCGCCGCGAACACGTCCGATCCGACCGTCGGCGACGACGATGACGGCTTCGACGATTACATCGTTGCACCCAGCAGTGCGCCGAACTTGGCCGCCCGGCTATGCCACTGCGTCCGCCCCGTACACGAATCGGATCTCGCACACCCGTCGCTGGTGTCCGGCGACTACGAATTCGTACGTCACGATCCGCACGCGTATTTCAACGGCACGCGCAACGCGGACGGCACGTGGCATGGCGTGAATCTGCCCGAGACGATCACGCTGCAGCCGGACGGCCGCGTGACCAGCGGCGGCGTGGTCGACTTCTTCGATACGCCGGACGCGAACCTGCCGCGATCGACCGACGGCCCCGTGTCGCAAGGATCGTGGCGGATGCTCGGCGCGACGCCGGCCGGCGTGCACTGCTGCGACAGCGACATGGCGATCACGATCGACGGCATGACGTACACCGGCGTGTTCGCCGTACTACCGAGGGAGACCGATGGCCGGGCGACGCTGACGTTCTCCGCGATCGGCGACAATCAAGCAATCTGGGGCGCCCGCATCGAGGCTGAAACCCCTTTCTCTGTTCCCTTCCCTCTGACGGACATACAGCCGATTTCCGTATCCGAATCGGCTGTATGTCCGTTGAGAAAGCGAGGGGAACGATATCAGGCTGCACGACGGATCGGCACGTTGATGCTCGGCACGGTTGCAGCCGCAACGGGCTAGAGCTCGACTTCGGGCTTGGTGGGGTCGTCCTTGGCGCGGCGCTTGGCCTCGTCCGGATCCCACGTCACATCGTCGTAGTACCGCTTCCACTCGCCCCCGGCGACCGGCGCGATCGCCGCGACCGTCCTTACTGCGGATTCCGGGGCATAGCCGTCACACGTATTGCGCGCATCACCGAGCGGAATGATTGGGTTAGCCTCGTACGGCAAGCGTGGTGAACGACCAAGCAGGAGCGGTGTATGTACCGTCAGCAAGGTTGACTTCGTGCGAGGTGGGGCAAGTCGGTGATTCCTCTCCCGAATCCCTGCATACGGATCGTTGCCGGTAAGCACGGTTGCCTCAACTACAGCCTTGGCTGAATCAGACACATTCAGCGCAGCAAGCACCTGAGCCAAGTCCACGTCTACGGATTCAGGCAGCGCGTTGACAACACGCAAGTAAGTCACGCCAGCCGTCGAATCGCGGGATACAGTGACGGTCCGGCGCGGCTCGTCCGGTGTCTCATGGCCGTCGGCGACCAGCGCGCCGTCGATGTACAGTCGCATCTGCTCGCCGCGATCGCCAATCTCAATGCGCACATCCCACGTGGTTCCGGGGCGTACCGCGTCCATTGAAGTTTCCGTGCCGGCGAGTGCATAACCGGTGCCTTCGCGCACTACTTGCACGCTGAATCCACGGCCAAGCGAAGTACCGTTATAGTTCTTGCCGTTTACGTCGCCGGACGCGATTCGCACGCCCCACATGCCTTCGTAATAGGTGACTTTCGCGCGAATGGTGTATGAATCGGCCGCCAGACCCTCAGGTACCGGAAGAGACACCGGCCCATTGCTTGGTAGCTCACGTCCGGCAGATCGATATGCGTGCCATCGGCCGTCTCGAGAGAGAAGTCGGCGAAATCGGCGTGGGCGCCGCCATCGATCTTCAGGCTTACGGTATTCGGCAAGTCACGACGCAACATGGTGGGTCCGTCAAGCGAGACCGGCCAAGCGGTGTCCGCGGTGGTGGTGGCGTACATCTGCTGCACCCAGTAGCTGTACGGGCGGTAGACGTTCTCATTGTCAAAGTAGATGAGGTCCGGATTCCAGCTGGTGTGGCCGTTCTTGGCAAATAGCGGCGCGTAGGACGCCATGTGCACCACGTCGCCGTTCAATTCCATGCGGCCCATGAACGCCGCTTCGGACAAGCCGTTGATGAGCTGGGTGTCCCAGGAGCCGTATTCGCCGAGGTAGACCTTCGGACCCTTGCGGTCGGTGTGATCGTAGTGGTCGAGGTTGTGAAACCACCAGCTGGAGGATTGGTAGGAATGCTCGTCCACAATCGGAATGCCGGCCTCGCGCGCATACGCCCAACCTTGCTCGTAGTCCTGTCCGCTCGGCGCAGGCCCGACCGTGCCGACCACGGTGATTTCGGGGTGCGCGGCTTTGACGGCGTCGAAAATCTGTTGGAAGCGGTTCTTGAACACGTCGTCGATCAGGTCCTCGTTGCCGATGCCGAGATACTCCAGATTGAACGGCTCGATATGGCCATTGCGGCGCGCTTGGCGGCCCACTTGTTGGTGGCCGAATCGGCGTTGCAGAAGTCGATGAGCCAGCACTTCGTCGATGTAAGCGGGCATGTCTTCCTGAGCCACAGGCACCGGCCCTGGCTGGTGTTCTGGCAGCTCACGCCGGCCGGCAGCACGGGCAGCGGCTTGGCTCCGATGGTCTCGCACAGGCGAAAGTACTCGTAGAAACCGATACGGAACGACTGGTGGTAGCCCCATACGTTGAAGTTGTGCGGGCGATGCTCCACCGGGCCGATGGTGCGGTCCCAGTGATACATGTTGTTCAGGCCCAGTCCGTGGGTGATGCAGCCGCCCGGGAAGCGCATGAAGCGCGGGTGCAGGTCGGCCAGCGCCTCGACCAGATCCGGGCGGAAATGCTTGAGGCCTTATAGGTGGTTCGCGGTTCGAGGCTGACGAAGTCAAGGTCGATGGTGCCGGGTTCGGGGAAAGTCAGGCGGAGAGCGCCTTGGGTGGCGATGATTTCGGCGTTGGGTTGCGGGGCGGCCTGTGCGCTAGCAATAGTCAGTTCGGCGCGGAGCTGGGTCCATTCGCCGCAAGCATTGGAGGCGGGTGCGGTCACGACAGTGGCAGCGAGCGGCTTGCCATCATCGCCAATCAGTGCGACTTGCACGGGCAGCGCTTTGCCGTGGGCACGGGTCCAGATGGAAAATCGTAGGTCTCGCCGGCGCGGAGCACCATGCCGTCGAAACCAAGGTTTTCCAGAGCGGGAGCTGCAGGGGTACAAGCCGAATCCGTCTGGGATAGGGCCGAATCGGCCGAGACACAGCCGAGTCAGCAGTCTGCTCGCCGCCCACCTTGCCGATTTCGGCAATCGCGTAATGCGGGTTCTCTTCGGCCACCGGCGCGGTCTCCCCCACACCGAATGCGGCGAACGAGCCGGCGGGCACGATCTTGCGCCAAGCGGTGTAGTTGCTCCACTCGGGCTTATCCGCACGGTTGTATTCGAACGCGCCGTTTTGCACGAGTTCGCTGTTGAGCCCGCCATCGCCCGAATAGCTGATGTCTTCGAAGAACACGCCCCACAGGTCCGTGCTGATCTTGCGTACACCAGCTTTGTCCAATGTGGCTACCAGTTTGTCTGCCATCGCCAAACCACTCCCCAGATTTCACCCGCGTGCAGAAGATGCGAGCATCTTCTGCACATCAAATATGTAACGGTACATATTCTAAACTATCTGCCACACTCAGCAACCCCGTGCCGACTTCAGCGCGTTTCGCTCTATTTCAACATTTTCCAGAACGTATTCCAATCACGACTGCATGTTTTTCACACGTACCGTTACATATTTCACAGTGTTTATCGTTACCGATAATGTCATCACGAAACATACCTAAAGCAACATCTCGTCACTCTTCCGGCGCTCCACTGGCCACGCGAATCATCGCGTACTGGGACTCGTAGAGGCGGTAGTACGCGCCCTTGGCGGCGAGCAGCTGCGCGTGCGAGCGTGCTCGACGATCTGGCCGTGATCGATGTAGAAGATCTCGTCCGCGTTCTCGATCGTCGACAGGCGGTGCGCGATGATGAAGCTCGTGCGCCCCTTGAGCAGATGCTGCAGGCCGGCCTGCAGCGCCTCCTCGGTGCGCGTGTCGATGTTGCTCGTCGCCTCGTCCAGGATCAGGATACGCGGGTCGGCGAGCAGCACGCGCGCGAAGGCGATGAGCTGGCGCTGGCCGGCCGACAGGTCGATCCGCGCTCCTCCACCACCGTGTCGTACCCGTCGGGCAGTTCCATGATGAACTCGTGCGCGTGCACGGCCTTCGCCGCCGCCTCGATTTCCTCGTCGGTGGCGTCGAGCTTGCCGTAGCGGATGTTCTCGCGCACGTTGCCGGAGAAGATGAAGGTGTCCTGCAGCATCACGCCCATCTGCCGGCGCAGCGATGCGAGCGTCACGTCGCGCACGTCGTAGCGTCGATCGTCACCGAGCCCTCGGACACGTCGTAGAAGCGCGACAGCAGGTTGATGATCGTCGTCTTGCCGGCGCCCGTCGGGCCGACCAGCGCGATCGTGCGCCCCGGTTCGACGTGGAAGTCCACGAGGTTGAGGATGTTGCGGCCGTCCTTCTCGTAGCGGAACACCACGTCGTTGAAGTCGACGCGCCCGCGGATCTGCGGCAGGTCCGCCGCGTCGGGCTTGTTGCGGATCTCCGGCGTGACGTCGAGCGTCTCGAAGATGCGCTCGAGGTACGCCGAGCAGGTGATGAGCTGGTTGTAGAAGTTGCCGATGTTGATCACCGGATTCCAGAAGTTGTTCGCGTAGCCGACGAACGCGATGAGCACGCCGGTGGTCACGTTCACGCCCCCGAAGCCCATCACGCCGACGAAGTAGATGAACGAGATGGTCATCACGGAGATGGTCTGCACGCCCGGCCACATGAGGAACTGGATGTGCACGGCGTGCATCCACGCGGAACGCACCTCGCCCTGCTGTTCCTGGAAGGTCCTGAACTGGGCCTGCTCCTGCGCGAAGGTCTGCGTGGTCTTCACGCCGGCAATCGACTCGTGGATGTAGGCGTTCAGGTTGCTCTGCTTGTTGGAGAGCTTCTGGAAGGCGCGCCGCTGGAAGATCTGCAGCACGCGCACCCAGATGATGAGCACCGGGAACAGGATCAGGCTCCACAGGGCCAGCTGCCAGTCGATCACGAACATCACGATCAGCGTGATCACGAAGGTGAACACGTCGGAGATCACGTTGATCAGACCGGAGCTCAGCGTGTCCGAAAGCGTGTTCACATAGTTGACCACGCGGATCAGGATCTTGCCGTGCGGGCGCGAATCGAAGTAGCTGAAGGGCAGCGTCTGGATATGCGTGAAGATATCGCGGCGCATGTCCTTGAGCATGAGCTGGCCGACGCGCGTGATCGCCACCGTGCGGTAGCGCAGCCCGAACTCGTACAGCACGATCAGCGCGGCGAGGATCACGGCGAGGATGCCGAGCTTGCCGAGGTCCTTGTTCGGGATCGCCTCGTCGATCATGATCTTGGTCAGGTACGGCACGGCGACGACGATGCAGCTCATCGAGATGACGACGACGAGAATGCGCGCCACCTGTGCCATATACGGTTTGAGATATTTGCCGACGCGAGCGATGTCGTGGAGGTTGATGGACTCCTCCAGCTCCTCATCCTCGCGGAATGTATTGCGTTGTGCCATAAGTCCTCTTCTAAAACCCTGTGCGGCGCCGGACTGGAGTCCGAGCTGCTTGTGGTAGATGTCCCAGTAGCGGCCGTGTGCGGCCACGAGTTCGGCGTGGGTGCCGCGTTCGACGATACGTCCGTGCTCGAGCACCAGAATCAGGTCGGAATCCTTGACCGACGAGATGCGGTGGGCGATGGCGACGATGGTCTTGCCGCCGTCCATCTCCTTGAGGTGCTTCTGGATCTCCGCCTCGGTCTCCATATCGACGGCCGAGGTCGTATCGTCCATAATCAGGATCGACGGATTGTCCGCGAGCGCGCGGGCCAGCGACAGGCGCTGCTTCTGCCCGCCGGACAGGCCCACGCCGCGTTCGCCCACGACGGTGTCATAACCCTGTGGCATCGACCTGATGAAATTGTCCGCGCCGGCGATCTGGGCCATTTTCTGGATATATCGGTCGTCGCTATCACCGCTGGCACCAAAACCGATGTTGCCGCCGATGGTGTCGGAGAACAGGAAGGTATCCTGCGCCACGATGCACACCTGCGAGCGCAAGGTGGCCAGCGGCCAGTCGCGTGCGTCGATGCCGTCGATGAGCACATGGCCCACGGTCGGGTCGTAGAAGCGGGAGATGAGGCTGACGAGCGTGGACTTGCCCGCGCCGGTTTCGCCGAGGATGCCGAGCTTGGAGCCGGCGGGCACGGTGAAGTCGAGGTCCTTGAGGATCGGGGTCTCCGGGTCGTCCGGGAAGGCGAAGCTGACGTGGTCGAAGCGGATGTCGCCCTTGATGTGCAGCGGGCAGGACTTGCGTTCGGTGGACTGCTGGGCACCGGATGTTCCGGAAGCCACGGGCGCTCCGGTAGCCCCGGTAGCCTCATCATCGTGCTTGACTTGCTCGACGATCGTGACCGCCTGCTTGACGGCTTCGACCGCGTCGGGCTTCTCCACGATGCGCGGCTGTTCGGTGAGCAGCTTGCGGATTTTGATGCAGCTGGCGTTGAATCGCTGCCAGTCGTTGATCAGCCAGCCGGACTGGCGCACCGGGCCGTCGATCATCCACAGGAAGGAGTTGAAACTCACCAGATTGCCGAGGGTCATGTAGCCCTTGATGACCAGAAAGCCGCCGAGGCCGAGGGTGATGAGCTGCAGCGAGAAGCCGAGGCCGTCCAGCCACGGCATGTACTTGCGCGAGTTGTAGGCCAAGGCCATGTTGCACTGCATGTAATCGTCGTTGTGCTCGTCGAACTTTTCGGTCTCGTACGGTTCGCGCACGAATGCCTTGACCACACGGTTGCCCTCGATGTTCTCTTCGACCATGGAGTTGAGGGAGGCCAGCGAGTTGCGGATGGCGAAGAACAGCGGGTGGGCGTGCGTGGACAGGCCGCGCGTGAGCACAAAAATGAACGGCGTGACGCAGGCCAGGACGAGCGCGAGTCGCCAATCGATGGCGAACATCACGCACAGGGCGCCCACGAACATGACCACGCAGTCGGCAATCTGATAGCTCACCCAACTCAGGCAGTGGCGGATCGCGTCGGTGTCGGAGGTCAGGCGGCTCATGATGTCGCCGGTGCGTGTGTGGTTGAAATACGTGAAGTCAAGCTCGTGCAGCTTCTCGTATTCGTCGGAGACGAGGCGGTAGACCGAGTTCTGGCCGAAACGCTCCATCCACATCTGGTAGCCGTATCGCGCGCCCACGCGGATGATGGTCATGAGGATCATCAGTCCACACAGACGTGGCAGTTCGTCGGCATGTCCGCCGACGATGACGCGGTCCACGATGATACCGGACAGAATCGGAATGGTCAGGGCCATCGTGTTATTTGCGATGAACAGTAGAAGCGCGCCTACCACGCGGGGCAGGTCTGGTTTGCAGTATGGCAGCACCCATTTGAGATTGCTTGCGCTGGTATTGATTCCCGGATCGACGTACATGTGAGGAGATCACCGTTTCTTGGGGATTGTTTGCTTGTGGTATGGTGCGGCATGCTCCTGCGCCGCACGCGGCAATCGCTGCCGCCGCGATTCACGATCAGCCGTGCTTCGCACTGCGCCTGTCATTGGCCGCATGACCGAAGCTCTCCTTCATCGGTCGAAGCACGTTCGACTTTCGCAAACGCGTACTAGTCTAGGCGACCTGCGTCTAATCGCAACGGCCCGCAACTCTGCGTGTTCCCCGCATTAGCAACGATACGCGGCTCTCTAAGCGCAACATTCCCCGGAATGCGTCGCTGCACACCTCCGAACAGGTCCAATTCGCAACGCATTCCCGGGAAAGTGGCGCATGTCATATCACGCTCAAACAACCCAGCATAGTGAGTGGTTCATTCACGTTTTACGTATTGTGCGACGGAATCGGCATCTCCCGCAACACGTGAGATATGCAAAAGTGCCGCACGCTGAATGGTGATCAGCGTGCGGCACTACGCGAAACGCGTGAAATCCGCAGAACGCACGAAACTCACGAAACAGATAAAACGTACAAAACGCAAGCAAGGCGAAGCAACGAACAGACAGAGACAGACAGACTACAGGTCAGAACGCCAGCGAACGCACGTAGGAACCAACTTGCGGGCGGAACAGCTACCGGGGATTGTTCGTTTGCGATGTTCGCATTCATGGCAGGTTTCTCCATACGATTCGGGCGGTCGGTTCAGGAGGTTGGTTGGCGGAGGCAGGTTCGGTTTCAGCGTCGGTCCAGGGCCACCCAGAGCACGCCGTGCGGCGGAATCGTGCCGGTGATGACGCGGTCGGCACCCACGCCTTCAAGACGCACGTCGGCGGGCTCGCCCGGCGCGTCGGCATACAGATCGGCGAGTGTCCAATCGTCATTGCGGGCGTCAAGCCCCACGATGGATTGGAGCTGGATGTTGCGGCCGATCTCGTATGTGTCGCTGCCGGTCCAGAACAGCGCGGCGTAATGGCCGCCGTGATGCGCGGAACGTGTGCCATCGGCCCAATCGGCTGCGTCGGCGGACCAGACGATGAACTCGCCACGGTAGGTGCTCTCATCCCACCATTTGCCAAAAATCCGTTCGCGCACGGTCTCGCGGTTATTGGTGGAGCCGGCAAGCACCTCACGCAACGCGGGATTCTGCAGCAGCGCGATGGCGTCGCTGTTGCTGGTGGGCAGATCGCCGCCGACCATAAGCGGGCTACGCCCCATGCACCATAGGGCCAGCAGTGTCTTCTGCTCGTCCAGCGTAAGGCGGGATTGGCGGTCGTCGCCGCGTTCGGCGCGCAGGCTATGTGCCCGAACGGCACCATGTCGGCGTCGGCCCAGTGGCCGGTGGTCTGGAACGGCGCCCAGCGGGCCAGGCGGGCGAACTGCTGGTAGATGTCTTCCCAACGGTCCCACAGATCGTCGGAAATACGCCACATTTGGGCGTTCTCGCGCAGGAAGTCGACGTAGCTCGTCGCCACCCAGCCGCCGGGCGAGAGAGACAGGTCAATCGAACGGCCGTATTTGGCTTCGGCTTTGGCGATGGCGCGATGATAGGCGGCGATTTCGTCGGAGTGGAACGGGGTCTGCATGTCGTCGACCTTGAGGAAGTCGAGGCCCCAGGAGGCGAACAGGTCGAGCTGCGCGTCATACCAGGCCTGCGCGCCCGGGTGGGATTGGTTCAGGCCGTAGTTGTCCGGATTCCACTTGCACACGTGGTCGAGGTCGGCCACGTCCTTGGCGGTGTAGTTGGTGCCGTATACGGGCAGGTTCTTGTCCACAGCGATACGCGGGATGCCGCGCATCATGTGCATGCCAAGCTTCAAGCCCAGTTCGTGGACGGCGGCGGCGAGCGGGCCGAATCCCTTGCCGCCGGCAGCACTCGGGAAACGCACCGGGTCAGGCAGCTGACGGCCGTATTCGTCGAGAATCAGCGGCGCGTTGTCGTTGTAACCATGTGCGCGGGCGGTCGGGTCGTACCAGTCGATGTCGATGACCAACGTATCCCAGCCGGCGTTTTTCAGGTGTTCAGCCATGAACCGCGCGTTGGCCAGCAGCTCGTCTTCGGTGAGAGTCGTGCCGTACGAATCCCAGCTGTTCCAGCCCATCGGCGGACGCCATGCCTGAGGAAGGCTCTGCGGAAGATCCGTCATCGTATCCTGCTTTCGTTGATATTCGCATAAGTTGCCATACGGCGGTACGCCAGCCGCAAACCAATCGGCATCGCGCACGTACGGATAGGTGAAGAGTGACGCCACTCCCCCGGAGAGTCCCATCCCAACGTACGACGAACTTCATGGCCTCTTGGCACACCGACGTATGTACCGTTACATATTCTTCCACCGGAACGATATCAAGCAAGCGCATGTTACGCTCGGCGCGTCATCGCCCAAGCGCAGCATTTTCAGCGATTCCGGCACACAGCCACCATTTGCCAAAACACGATGTTGTGAATACCGTTACAACCATTGGAAGCATTACGGGCATTGTCCAATGCCCATCACAGGCGAAACATGAGGTGACGTTATGCCGAGCGGCAAACCAACATTGCGCGACGTAGCGAAAGCCGCCGGGGTCTCCCCCATGACCGCCTCGAATGCGCTGCACGGCAAGCCGGGTGTTAAGGATTCCACTCGCGCCAAAGTGCTGGCAGTGGCCGAAAAGCTCGATTACCGCATCAATCTGACGGCCAGCATGCTGAAGTCCGGCCGCAGCAACATCATCCACATCATCGTCAACGAATTCGATTCGCCGTTCTACTCCAAACTCGTCGAATCGCTCGTCACCGAAACCACCGCGCGCGGCTGACGCCGTTCGTGGAGCAAACCCGGTACTCTCCGGATGCCGCCAAACACGCGCTGGCCAACAACCCGTTCTCCGGGCAGTTGTTCGACGGCGAGATTATCCACGCTTCGGGCCTGAATGCCGGTGTGCCGCTTTCCGCGATCAACCACGGCCGACCGCTGGTTCTGATTGACGCCTGCGAGGAAACGCCCACGTTCGATACAGTGAATTTCCCGAACGAAGACGGCGCGCGGGCGGCAGTGCAGCATCTCATCGAATGCGGATGCCACCGCATCGCCATCGTCGGCGACGGGTATTCGCCACGAACCGAACTGGCGCACGTGGAAAGTTCCAGCGGTTTGCGTCTACGCGGGGCCAGCGGCGCACTGCTCGATGCCGGGCTGCCGTATGACGAATCGACGAACTTCATTGGTTACGGTAGCGACAGCGGCATCGAAGCCGGTCATGCCATCGCCGAGGCGATGCTCGAGGTTCGCGCACAATCGGCTGATGACACTGCTGAGTCCTGTTCCTCGGACGCCACGCAAGCAGAGGGAAGCACCCCGGCCATCGATGGCATCTTCTGCATTAACGACTATGCCGCATTCGGAGTAATCCGAGGCCTTGCCGACTACGGCATCCGCGTGCCCGACGATGTGAGAGTCATCGGCTTCGACGGCGCCACGGCCGGCTCGTACACCACACCGACGCTGAGCACCGTCCAAGTGGATCTCGATCAGCTCGCCCAATTCGCGCTTGATATGATCACCCGCCGCGTGGAGCAGCGCGACCAGGGCGACGGCAGGTCCGACGAATCCGCTGGCATGCCGGCCACGCGCGCCACCATTGGATACACACTGGTTCCGCGCGAGTCCACTGTCGGTTCGGCAAACAGGTAACGCTGAAACGCCGAAATAGGGCGGCGATTCCCGACTGCCGCACCCACTGCCCAAGTGCCGTGCAGCGTGACGTGCGAGGTTTCGGCATGCGTCAAACCGTTCCCAGCGCTCCCACGTGGTAGTGGCGCCCATGCGCACTTTTCCTAGGGTTAGGACCATGACCTTCCCTAATCACACGGTGTTGTAGAGGCGGGCGGGGAAAGCGTCGCGGTATTGGCCGGGGGTCAGGCCAGTGCGGCGCTTGAAGACGCGCATGAAGTACTTGGGATCGGCGTAGCCCACTTCTCGCGCAATATCCGCCACGCTGGAAGCGGTAGAACTCAGCAGTTCGCGCGCACGGTCGATGCGATATTCGATGATCTGCTCGGCCACACCCACGCCGAACACGCGCCGGTACATCGCGGTCAGATAGCTGGGTGAATAGTGGAAGCGCGCGGCCACTTTGGCCACGGTGATGTCGTCGAAGGCATTGGCCATAATCCACGAGCGGATGGCCAGCATCGGCGCTAGGCCGGATGGAACCGGCGACGGCACCGATGCCCCGATATCAGGGTCCGCAGCCGCACCATGAGTGCCATTCGGCCCATCAACCTTTGTGATATGCGCCGATTTCGCGAGTCCATCCCTAAAGCCATTGTCCAGCTGAGCTTGCTTCCGCTCTTGCCTGGCACGATCCGTACTGGTGATGGGCCGGCCGTCGCCCCGGTAGCCGGCAAGCGTGCGATGGGTGGCGAAGTCAGCCTTCAGCCGCTCCTGCGCGCTGACTTCCAGCAGCAGGCCGGTGGCGAAGTAATCGCAGTAAGCGTTGGAATACGGGCCGAATCGCGCATAGATGTCGATGAGTTGCCCACACATCACCGCCAGTCGGTCGGGATCGGGCAGGGTGCGTTCATCGGGTAACAACAGGCAATGATCGTCTTGCGGCAGATTTGCGTCATCGGGAAGCGCACGCGCATCCGGCAATTTGAAATGCATCCAGTAGAAGTCCACGTCAGACGTGATGATGTCGACGCCCGCATGCTCCACATTCGGCGGCAACAGTGCGATTTGGCCGGCCTCGATATGCAGGGTCCGCTCCCCTACCCGCATTGGCAGGACGCCCCGACGCACGAACATCAGCTCGAAGGTGTCGATGGTGCGCCGCATGTGGCGCCAGCCCGGTCCGGACACAAACTGCCCGACCGAGTAAAAGTCCACCGGCCTTCGAGCCGACATGTCGTGATGCCCATGGCTACCAGAGTAGACGAGAGCAAATATCAGCCGCGCAGCCAGACGATCATTTCGTTTTCGCCACGGTTGGCCCAAGCGAAGTACGGGATGAGCGTGGCGGTGACGGGCTCGCGCTTGACCGGCGCATAGGCGGTGTAGAGCGGTGCGAACGCCGGAACCTCGGCCGCGCCCTCACCCGCGGCGGCCACAGCAGCCGGCAACGGCTCGCGCCAAGCCGGCACCTCAAGCTTCACCATGCGGCGGGTCACATCTTCCACCTCGCCCTGGCCCTTGTCGTCGATGCCCTTGGCGCCGGCGTGGAAGTCGAACTCCTCGACCTTGGCCACGCTCGGATCGGCCAATAGTGCCTCCGTATCCGCGTGCAGCAGGTGCAGGTTCGCACCATTATCCTTTTCTTCAGCGCAGAAGTAATCGGGCCGCGCACGAACGCCACCTTGCCGGCGTCCTCGCGCACCAGCGGGTTGGCGGCCAGCATACGTACCGGCATCGGGAAGTCGAACGTCACGGTGTCGCCGTCGCGCCATTCGCCGGTCAGGTACAGGTAGCCGTCGCGGATTTCGCGGGTCACGCGGGAACTATCGGCCCCAGACTCAGACTCGCCCGTGGCCGTAATCGCGGCGGCAGCAGCGGACTCATCGCCCACCCAACCGGGCAGACGGAAGGCCAGCGTAAAGCGAGCAGGAGCCTGAGCCGAGGTGCCAGCAGCATCACCGCCCAAGCGCACGACCGCCTTGCCATCGCCTTGCCACGCAGGTTCGCCGTAACATCCAGCTCACAGCCGTACCATTCAACTCAGCTTTGGCCACGCCGCCCATATACAAGTGCGTGAACAGCGTACCGCCATCCTCGGCAACCGTGTAGGCATATTCCTGCACCGACTCAACGATGCGGGCGATGTTCGGCGGGCAGCATGCGCAGCCGAACCACTTCTGACGCACCGGCTTGACGTGGCGCAGGCGGCTGTCTTTATGGCAGGCATACGGATTGACTTCCAGCGGGTTCACGTAGAAGAAGCTCTTGCCGTCCAGCGCCATGCCGGCCAGCGTGGTGTTGTACAGCGCCGACTCCATAACGTCCGCGTACTCGGCCTTTGGCGCGAGCTCGAGCATGCGACGGGCGAAGAACGCCAGCGAAATCGCGGCGCAGGTCTCGGAGTAGGCGGAGTCGTTGGGTAGGTCGTAGTTGTAGGAGAATGCCTCGCCGTCCACCGTGCCGCCGATGCCGCCGGTAACGTACAGTTTCTTATCGACGATATTGCGCCAGAGCCGCTCGGCCGCATCGGCGAGGTCCTGATCGTCGGTCAGTCGGGCCACGTCCGCCAGACCGGAGTAGAAGTAGCCGGCGCGCACGGCATGGCCTACGGCTTCGTCTTGTTCGGTGACCGGCTTGTTCGCCTGGTGGTAGGCGTACCGGTTGGGGTCCGTGTTGGGTTTGTAGTTGGCGTCGGCGTCGCGCTTTGCGTTCTCGTCTGCCTGAATATCGAAGATGTACGGCTGCCGGCCTCGCTCGGTCACGAAATATTCGGCCAGATCAAGGTACCGCTGTTCGCCGGTGACCTCGTACAGCCTCACCAAAGCCATCTCGGCAATCTCGTGACCGGGGTAACCACGCAGCTGGCCCGGCTTGCGACCGAAGCGCTCGTCTACGTAATCGGCGAAACGGCAGGCGGCCTTGAGCAACTTGTCTTTGCCGGTGCCCTGGTAGTAGGCCACCGCACCTTCAACGAGGTGGCCGAGGCAGTACAGTTCGTGATGGTCACGCAGATTGGTGAACGCGCGATCCATGCCGTTCAGGATGTAGTAGGCGTCCAGATAGCCGTTGTCGAGCTGGGCGGCACACACGACGTCGATGGCTTGGTCGGCGGTCTGTTCCAGTGCGGGGTCCGGGTGATGGGCGAGG
>ENA-OQMZ01000576-OQMZ01000576.1-human-gut-metagenome-genome-assembly--contig:-NODE-576-length-15415-cov-4.570055_pt1 | contig 15415 bp, 16 predicted proteins | sample MGYA00242621_ERZ504862 | MGnify/ENA primary metagenome ERZ504862 (study PRJEB26092, sample SAMD00036393) | human gut metagenome | host: Homo sapiens | study: EMG produced TPA metagenomics assembly of... | reverse complement strand
TATCTGCGCAGCGAAAAGGATATTTTGAAACTGGTAAATACCATTATCGCCAACACCAAAGGCGACGGGGAAAAATCCGGCGAGGATTTTTGGGTGAAATCGGAACGGCTTTTTTACTGCGCCCTTATCGGCTACATCTGGTACGAAGCCCCGGAGAATGAGAAAAACTTACGACGCTGCTTGAAATGATAAATGCGTCGGAAGCCCGCGAGGACGACCCGGAATTTCAATCCCCCGTTGACCTCATGTTTGAACGCTTGGAGGAAAAAGACCCGGAACATTTTGCGGTGCGCCAGTACAAGAAGTTTTTGCTGTCTGCCGGAAAAACAAGAAGCTCTATCCTCATTTCCTGCGGTGCGCGTCTTGCCCCCTTTGACATTCGGGAACTGCGCGAGCTGATGGAAACCGACGAAATGGAGCTTGACACCTTAGGCGACCGAAAGACCGCGCTTTTTGTTATTATCTCCGACACCGACGACACCTTTAACTTTGTTGTATCAATCCTTTACACACAGCTTTTCAATCTGCTTTGTGACAAGGCAGATGATGTGTACGGCGGGCGGCTGCCTGTTCATGTGCGCTGTCTGCTTGACGAGTTTGCAAATATCGGGCAGATACCGAAGTTTGAAAAACTCATTGCCACGATAAGGAGCCGCGAAATCTCTGCGTCCATCATCTTGCAGAGCCAGTCGCAGCTAAAGGCTATCTATAAGGACAACGCCGATACCATTGTCGGCAACTGCGATACGACCCTGTTCTTGGGCGGCAAGGAGAAAACGACCCTTAAAGAAATGTCGGAAATCTTGGGGAAAGAAACGATTGACAGCTTCAATACTTCCGAAACAAGAGGACGGGAGCTTTCCCACGGGCTGAACTATCAGAAATTAGGCAAGCAACTTATGAGCGAAGATGAAATTGCAGTCATGGACGGCGGGAAATGTATCTTGCAGCTACGCGGTGTGCGTCCGTTCTTCTCCGAAAAATACGACATTACCAAACACCCGAAGTACAAGTACCTTTCCGACTTGACAAGAAAAACGCCTTTGACATGGAAAAGCACTTGCGCCGCCGTCCTGCAATCGTAAAGCCGGACGAGGTATTTGACTATTACGAAGTTGACGAAGCAGATTTGCAGGAGGATACAGAATGAATAAGCGTATCAAAAAGAAAAAGGCAAAACAGCAGCTAATCCGAGCTATCAGCGGGCTTGTGGAAGCAGCCGAGGAAATGCAGCGGGAACAGGAACGCAGGACAAGACAGGCGGGTATTTCCTATATCAAGTATATCGAAGCTGTCCGGGAACGGCAGTACGGCATTAAGCCTGTCTACACACCGCTTTTTGAAAAGGAGGGAGCTTAAAGTAAAAATAATAAACACGGGCTACATGGTACGCGCCCCTACTCCTTGCGCGTATCGCGGCAGGAAGCCGCACCCTTACAACTGAATACCGCCGCGCCGCAGAAACATACGCAGCGCGGGGACTTATGACCGCGGCAGTTATCGAAAACTGACCGCCGTTTTTTATGCCCTTTTTCGGGCAGCCGCAAAGCGGCAGAAAGGAGTTTTATTATGGCATTTTTCAACAGCGCAGTAGGCGTTTTGCAGACACTCGTTATCGCTCTCGGAGCAGGTCTTGGCATTTGGGGCGTTATCAACCTCTTGGAGGGCTACGGAAACGACAATCCGGGCGCGAAAAGCAGGGCATGAAACAGCTTATGGCGGGCGGCGGCGTTGCCTTATCGGCGGCACCCTCGTACCTCTGCTTGCCGGACTGTTCGGTTAAGCGGCGGGGTTAGCTATGCAGAGCATACTTGACGCGATTAACGAATGGATAAAGGAAATCCTCATTGGAGCCATTAACGGTAATCTGTCAACTATGTTCGGGGACGTAAACGAAAAAGTCGGAACTATCGCCGCAGAGGTAGGACAAACCCCGCAGGGGTGGAACGCAGGCATATTTTCCATGATACAGAGCTTGTCGGAAAATGTGATTGTACATTGCGGGGCTTGTCATTACCTACGTTCTATGCGTGGAGCTTATCAGCATGGTAACGGAAAAGAACAATATGCACGATATTGACACGTTCATGTTCTTTAAGTGGTTTTTCAAGGCGTGGGTAGCAGTGTATCTCGTTACCCACACCTTTACTATCACTATGGCGGTGTTCGATATGGCGCAGCACGTTGTTTCCGGCGCGGCGGGCGTGATCGGCGGCAATACGAATATCGACGTTGACGCCGCCCTCTCGTCCATGCAAGCCGGACTTGACGCTATGGAAATCCCCGAACTGTTACTGCTCGTTATGGAAACAAGCCTTGTGAGCCTTTGCATGAAAATCATGTCGGTGCTTATCACGGTTATCCTGTACGGCAGAATGATAGAAATTTACCTTTACTGTTCGGTATCGCCTATCCCGTTTGCAACTATGACCAACAGAGAGTGGGGGCAGATAGGCAACAACTACTTAAAAGCCTGTTCGCCCTCGGTTTTCAAGGCTTCCTCATAATGATATGCGTCGGCATTTATGCGGTTTTGGTTGGCAGCATGATTGTAGCGGACAACCTGCACAGCGCGATTTTCTCCCTTGCAGCCTACACCGTGATTTTGTGCTTCTCTTTATTCAAAACAGGCGCACTTGCGAAGTCAATCTTTAACGCCCATTAAAGACCGAAAGGAGGTTTTCACTTGGCGTATGTACCCGTACCCAAAGACTTATCAAAAATCAAAACGAAAGTCGCTTTTAATCTGACAAAGCGGCAGATTATTTGTTTTGCGGCAGCCCTCGCTATGGGACTACCGCTTTTCTTTTTGCTCAAAGACAGCGCGGGAACAAGCATGGCGGCATTTGCAATGATTGTCGTTATGCTTCCCTGCTTCCTCTTGGCAATGTATGAAAAACACGGGCAGCCCCTTGAAGTCGTGATAAAGAACGTCATTCAGACAAAGTTTATCCGACCAAAGGAACGCCCCTATCAGACGGAAAATTTTTATGCCGTCATAGAAAAACAACGAAAACTGGAAAAGGAGGTATCGGCTATTGTCAATGGCAGAACGAAAAACCATGACCCGCGCGGTAAAAAATCCCGTGAAGCGTAAGCTGACCCGCGCAGAAAAGAAAGAAATCGCCGCCGTGATACAGGCGGCAAAGGGCGACGGGAAGCCCAACACCGCGCAGCAAACCATTCCCTACTTGCAGATGTACCCGGACGGGATTTGCAGGGTAACGGAAAAGAAATACTCAAAAAGCCTTGTCTTTGAAGATATTAACTATCAGCTTGCACAGGCAGATGATAAGACCGCCATTTTTGAAACTGGTGCGATTTTCTCAACTACTTTGACGCTTCCGTTTCGGTGCAGCTCTCTTTCATCAATCAGGGCGCAAGAAAGGAAAAGGCACAGGCGGCTATCGAAATCCCGGCACAGGACGACGCTTTTAACTCTATCCGCAAAGAGTACGCGGATATGCTGAAAAATCAGCTTGAAAAAGGCAACAACGGACTGGAAAAGTGCAAGTACATCACGTTTTCCATTGAAGCGGATAATCTTGCAGCAGCTAAAGCCCGCCTTTCCCGTATCGAAACCGACGTACTCAATAATTTTAAGGTGCTTGGCGTAACAGCCCGCCCCATGAACGGACAGGAACGCTTGAACGTGCTGCATGGGATTTTCCACCCGGAGGGCGAGCGTTCCGCTTCTCTTGGGATTGGCTTGTACCGTCGGGGCTTTCTACAAAGGACTTTATCGCCCCGTCCTCGTTCCGTTTTGGCGACGGCAGGACGTTTCGCATGGGGCGTAAGCTCGGTGCGGTATCGTTCCTTGAAATCCTTGCGCCGGAGCTGAATGACCGTATGCTTTCGGACATTCTCGACCTTGAAAACGGGATAATCGTCAATCTGCATATCCGCAGTATCGACCAGAGCGAAGCAATCAAGACTATCAAGCGCAAGATAACCGACCTCGACAAGATGAAGATTGAGGAACAGAAAAAAGCGGTACGCAGCGGGTACGACATGGATATAATTCCGTCCGACCTTGCCACCTTTGGCAGCGAAGCAAAGAACCTGTTGCAGGATTTACAGAGCCGCAACGAGCGAATGTTTCTGCTGACGTTCCTTGTGGTAAACATGGCAGACACAAAACGGAAACTGGATAATGACGTATTCGCTACGGCGGGCTTTGCACAGAAAAACAACTGCGCTTTGACCCGCCTTGACTATTTGCAGGAAGCGGGCTTTATGTCCTCTATCCCGCTTGGGGAGAACCTTATCCCAATTCAAAGGGGGCTTACCACATCAAGCACCGCTATCTTCATTCCCTTTATCACGCAGGAGCTTTTTCAGCGGGGCGCAGCCCTTTACTATGGGCTGAACGCACTTTCTAACAACATGATACTCTGCGACCGAAAGCAGCTTAAAAACCCCAACGGGCTTATTCTTGGAACACCGGGAAGCGGGAAATCTTTTGCGGCAAAACGGGAAATGACAAACGCTTTTCTCATTACCGACGACGATATTATCATCTGCGACCCCGAAGCCGAGTATTTCTCCCTTGTGCAGCGTTTGGGCGGGCAAGTGATACGCCTGTCGCCAACAGGAAAAGGCATGGACGGCAAGCCCCAGTATGTGAATCCTATGGATATAAACCTCAATTACAGCGAGGACGACAACCCGCTTGCTTTGAAATCCGACTTTATCCTTTCCCTCTGCGAGCTTGTTATCGGTGGAAAAGAGGGTTTGCAGCCCGTGGAAAAAACCGTCATTGATAGGTCTGTCCGTAATGTTTACAGACCGTTTTTAGCCGACCCCGACCCGGCAAAAATGCCGATTTTGGGCGACCTTTACAACGAGCTTTTGAAGCAGCCGGAGCCGGAAGCTGCCCGCATTGCGGCGGCATTGGAGCTTTATGTTTCCGGCTCTCTGAACGTCTTTAACCACCGTACCAACGTGGAGCTTTCAAACCGTCTTGTCTGCTTTGATATTAAGCAGCTTGGAAAGCAGCTCAAAAAGTTAGGTATGCTCATTGTGCAAGACCAGGTGTGGAACCGCGTTACCGTAAACCGCGCCGAGAAAAAAGCGACCCGCTACTACATGGACGAATTTCACTTGCTTTTGAAAGAGGAACAGACCGCAGCCTATTCCGTGGAGATTTGGAAGCGTTTTCGTAAATGGGGCGGCATACCGACGGCAATCACACAGAACGTCAAAGACCTTTTATCAAGCCGCGAAGTCGAGAATATCTTTGAAAACTCCGATTTTGTCCTCATGCTCAATCAGGCACAGGGCGACCGGGCTATCCTTGCAAAGCAGCTTAATATCTCCCCACAGCAGATGAAGTATGTGACCCACACCGAAGCGGGCGAGGGACTTATCTTTTACGGAAATGTGGTGCTGCCGTTCATTGACCGCTTCCCGACGGATACCGAGCTTTACCGTCTGCTTACGACAAAGCCGGAGGAAGTGAGCAAAGCATGAAAACGGACGTAATCATCAACCGCGACGCCTCTATGCCCTGCGGGAGCTGCCGAGTGAAAGCGTGAACTGCTGCGTCACAAGCCCGCCTTACTATGGACTAAGGGACTACGGGCTTGATATGCAGATTGGACGGGAGGACACGCCGGAGCAGTATATCGGGCGGCTTGTGGAAGTGTTCCGGGAGCTGCGCCGGGTACTCAAAGACGACGGGACATTTTGGCTGAATATCGCAGATACCTACTGCGGCAGCGGTATGAAAGCGGGCTGCAAGCAAAAGGATTTAATCGGTATTCCGTGGCTTTTAGCCTTTGCCCTGCGCTCTGACGGGTGGTATCTGCGGAGCGATATTATCTGGCTGAAAGAAAATCCCATGCCGGAGAGCTGCCGCGACCGACCGAGCCGCTGCTATGAGCATATCTTTTTACTGACGAAATCAAAGAAATACTACTATGACGCTGCCGCCATTGCGGAGCCGATCGCGCCGGGAACGGCAGCGCGGTACCGACAGGGACGCAGCGCAGGACACAAATACGCCGAGGAAGTACCGGGACAGGGCAAAGTACAGGGTATCAATAAGACCCGCAGCGGCGGCTATTATGACGACGCCCTTATGCCGACCACAAGGAACAAGCGGGACGTTTGGCTTATCAATACCGTACCGTATAAGGCGGGCATTTTGCCGCCTATCCCCCGAAACTTGTGGAAACGTGCATACTGGCGGGCTGTCCGAAAGGCGGCGTTGTCCTTGACCCGTTTTTTGGAAGCGGCACCACCGGGCTTGCAGCGAAAAGCCTTGACCGCCGCTATATCGGCATTGAACTGAACGCCGAGTATTGCGCCCTTGCAGGGGCGCGGATTGGAGGTGGTAACACTTGAAAGACCCATTAAAGCCCCCGCGATAAAATCACGCAGAAAATGACCCGCGACGGGCTTGTAGAAGTAAACGAAACACAGCAGACCGCCGAGCGTATCAGCAAACGGACGCAGGACGCGGATTTACAGAAATCCCCGGAGCAACAGACAGCACAGGACGCGGCGGCACAGCTTAACCCGGTATCTGATACAATCCCGCTTCCCCACGCGCCGGGGGCCACACCAAAAGCAGACACGGGCAAAACGGAGCGCGTCATGGAGCATATCGAAGCCGCCCATACCCGCAAAGCGTCTAAAAAAGCGGTACGAAAGGCACAGGCAGAAGCTACCGCCGGGACGAAATCTTCCCGGCTGCAATTTACCGACGAGGAACGCGCTGCCCCGGAGCTTGAAAAGTATATCAAGAAATCCGATAAAGCCGCCGACCGCTTGGATAAGGCAAAGGCAGCTATCCCCAAAGAAAAGAAACTGGTAAAAGAGCGCACTTTTGACGAAACTACCGGGAAAGGCAAGACCCGCCTGCACTTTGAGGAAAAGGACAAGCCGCCCGGATTTAAGGAGAAGCACAACCCGCTATCCCGCCCCACACAGGAAGCCGGGATTTTGGTACATAACAAAATCCATTCTGTCGAAAAGGATAATTCTGGCGTGGAGGGCGCACACAAGAGCGAGGAAGCCGCAGAACGGGGATTGAAGTACGGGGCGCGGAAAATCAAGCAGGGCTACCGCAGCCATAAGCTGAAACCCTACCGGGAAGCGGCAAAGGCAGAAAAAGCGGCTTTTCGGGCAAATGTGGATTTTCAGTATCACAAGACCCTGCATGAGAACCCGCAGCTTACCTCTAACCCCATTTCCCGGTTTTGGCAGAAGCAGAAAATCAAGCGGCAGTATGCAAAGGAAGCCCGCAATACCGCAAAGGGTATCAAGGCGCGGCAGAACGCACCCGCAAGGCGGCAGCCAAAGCCGCCGAGAAAACAAAGCAGACAGCGGCGTTTGTGGCAAGGCACCCGGCGGGCGTGGCAATCGCTGTCGGGGTGCTGCTGCTCTTTATCATGGTTATGTCCGGGCTGTCCTCTTGTGGGGCAATGTTTTCCGGCACGTTAAACGGCGTGCTTGGAACGTCCTATACCTCCGAGGACAGCGACCTTGTGGAAGTGGAAAACAGCTACGCCGGATTGGAAAACGAGCTGCAAAGCAGGATTGACAATATCGAGCGCGACAATCCGGGCTATGACGAGTACCGCTATGACCTTGCAAATATCGGACACAATCCACACGAATTAGCGTCCTATCTGACTGCAAAATATCAAAGCTACACCCGCGCCGAGGTACAAAGCGAATTACAGCGGATTTTCAATCAGCAATACAAGCTGACGCTGACCGAGAAAGTGGAAATACGCTACCGGGAGGAAGAACGCACCGACACATGGACAGACGAGGACGGCAACGAGCATACGGACACCTACACGGTACAAGTGCCTTATGAGTATTACATCTTAAACGTCAAGCTGACGAACACCCCGTTATCCACGATTGCAGAAAACAATCTGACCCCGGAACAGCTTGAAATGTACCGAGTGTACTTACAGACAAGCGGAAACAAGCCCCTTATCTTTGGCGGCGGTTCTTCCGATACTTCCGCGTCCGAGGATTTAAGCGGCGTGGATTTTGTGAACGGAACGCGCCCCGGTAATACCGCTATCGTTGACCTTGCAAAGCAGCAAGTCGGAAATGTGGGCGGCTACCCTTATTGGAGCTGGTACGGCTTTAATTCCCGCGTGGAATGGTGCGCCTGTTTTGTGTCCTGGTGCTACGGGCAAATGGGACTTTCCGAGCCGCGTTTTGCCGCCTGCCAGTCGCAGGGTATTCCGTGGTTTACCTCTCACGGACAATGGGGCGCGCGGGGCTATGAAAACATTGCCCCCGGCGACGCTATCTTTTTTGACTGGGATTTAGACGGCAGCGCAGACCATGTAGGACTTGTTATCGGCAGGGACGAAAGCCGCGTCTATACCGTTGAGGGCAATTCCGGTGACGCCTGCAAGATTAAGAGCTATCCCCTTGACTATGCCTGTATCAAAGGGTACGGGCTGATGAACTGGAACTGACACATTTTTTGAAAATCGAAAGGAGAAAAATTTTATGGCAATGAGTAAAATCGAAAGAATTGACAAGGAAATCCAAAAGACCCGTGAGAAAATCACGGAGTATCAGAACAAGCTGCGCGGATTGGAAGCACAGAAAACCGAAACGGAAAATCTGCAAATCGTTCAGCTTGTGCGCTCCATGCGTCTGACCCCGCAGGAACTTAACACCATGCTGAAAGACGGCGGTATTCCGGGCATTGCCCTATCCCCGCAGACTATGAGGAACAGGAGGAAACCGAGAATGAAGAATAAAATCCTTGCAAGCATTACCGCACTTTGCGCCGCCCTTGTCCTTGTGGGCGGCTTTTCCGTTACCGCCTATGCACAGATCCCGACGGAAGAAACCGACGACAGCGGCGTAATCGTGGAAACCGAGCCGCAGCCCTTGACCCCGGAGGGCAACATGACCCTTGTGGACGACATTGACGGGGACGCTGCCGAGGATAAGCAGTTTATCGTCGTGAAAAGCAAAGGCGGCAACTATTTTTACATTATCGTTGACCGGGCAGCCGAGGGGGAAAATTCCGTCCACTTCCTAAATCAAGTAGACGAAAGCGACCTTATGGCGATTATCGGTGAGGAACAGACCGAACAACCCCCGGCTGTCTGCAACTGTACCGAGAAATGCAAGGCGGGCGAAGTAAACACCGCCTGCCCCGTCTGCTCTGTCAACATGGATAGCTGCACAGGCAAGGAAGCCACACCGGAGGAACCCGCCGAGCAGGAGCAGCCCCAGAACGGCATGGGCGGGCTTTTGATTTTCCTTGTCGTGGGCTTGCTTGGCGGCGGCGCAGCCCTCTACTACGTTAAGTTTATGAAACCGAAACAGAACGTGAAAGGCAGCACCGACCTTGACGAGTTCGATTTTGACGAATACGACGAGGACGAGCCGGAAGAAGCTGACAGCGCAGACACCGAACAGGAGGACGAGGAAGAATGAAACTTGTGATTTGTGAGAAACCCAGCGTCGGGGCGGCGGTTGCCGCCGCCCTTGGCGTAAGGGAGAAGAAAGACGGATATATCGAGGGGAACGGTTATTTTATCTCTTGGTGTATCGGGCATTTGGTAGGACTTGCGGAAGCTGCCGTCTATGGGGAACAGTACAGGAAATGGAGCTATGACAGCTTACCCATTCTGCCGCAGGAATGGCAGTACACCGTAGCTGCCGACAAGGGAAAACAATTCAAAATCTTAAAAGACCTCATGCACCGCGCCGACGTTTCGGAAGTCGTGAACGCTGCGACGCAGGACGCGAGGGCGAGTTGATTTTCCGCTTTGTCTATGAAATGGCGGGCTGCAAGAAGCCCTTTACCCGTCTTTGGATTTCCTCAATGGAAACGGGTGCAATCAAATGCGGCTTTGAAAACTTAAAAGACGGGCGCGGATATGACGCCCTCTATCATTCTGCTTTATGCAGGGCAAAGGCTGACTGGCTTATCGGCATTAACGCAACCCGTCTTTTCTCCTGCCTGTATGGAAAGACCTTGAATGTGGGGCGCGTCCAGACCCCGACCCTAAAAATGCTTGTAGACCGGGACGCTGCCATTACAAACTTCAAGAAAGAAACCTACTACCATGTGCGCCTTATGCTTCCCGGCGCAGAAGCGGCAAGCGCGAAGATCTGCGTCGCTGATGAAGCAAGCAGACTGAAAGCGGCCTGCGAAGCGTCGGCGGCTGTCTGTACTTCCCTTGTGAAAGAAAAGAAAACCATTGCCCCGCCGAAGCTCTTTGACCTTACCAGTTTACAGCGGGAAGCAAACCGTATTTACGGGTACACCGCGAAGCAGACCCTTGACCTGGCGCAAGCTCTCTATGAAAAGAAGCTCTTGACCTATCCGAGAACGGACAGCGCATTTCTGACCGACGACATGGGAGAAACAGCGACGGGCATTATCAAGGTGCTTTGTGAGAAACTTTCCTTTATGGAGGGCGCGGACTTTTCGCCGGAGATTGCAAAGGTGCTGAACAGTAAAAAGGTATCAGACCACCACGCAATCATTCCCACTATGGAACTTGCAAAAACTGACCTTACTACGCTGCCGGAAAGTGAAAGAAATATCCTTATCCTTACCGGGGCGCGTCTACTCATGGCGACCGCCGAGCCGTACAGTTTTGAAGCGGTAACGGCGGTATTCTCCTGCGCCGACCATGAATTTACGGCAAGGGGCAAGACGGTAATCGCTGCCGGGTGGAAAAACATTGAACGGCTTTACCGGGCTACCCTCAAAAAGAAGCCCGACAGCGACGACGAGGAAAATGAACTTGCGTTAGATGTTCCCGATTTTACCGAGGGGCAGACCTTTGAAAACCCTGCCGCTAAAGTTACGGAGCATGACACCACGCCACCGAAGCCCCATAATGAAGCAAGCCTTTTGTCGGCTATGGAACGCGCCGGGAATGAGGACACCGACCCGGACGCAGAACGCCGGGGGCTTGGTACGCCTGCCACCCGCGCCGCTGTCATTGAAAAGTTAGTCAAAGGCGGCTTTGTGGAGCGCAAGGGCAAGCAGCTACTTCCCACCAAAAACGGCACTAACCTTGTCTGCGTCCTGCCGGACAGTCTTACTTCTCCGCAGCTTACAGCTGCATGGGAAAACAATCTGACGCAGATTGCAAAGGGCAACGCCGACCCTGCCGCTTTCATGCAGGATATCGAAGCTATGGCGCAGGAGCTTGTAAAAACCTATGCTTCCGTATTGGGCGAAAAGCCGGAGCTTTTCAAGACAGAGAAAACAGAACTTGGGAAGTGTCCCCGCTGCAAATCCCCGGTTTATGAGGGAAAGAAAAACTACTACTGTTCCAACAAAGATTGTGGCTTTATCATGTGGAAAAATGACCGCTTCTTTGAGGAACGAAAGACCGCCTTTACACCGAAGATTGCCGCAGCACTCTTAAAATCCGGCAAGGTAAAAGTCAAAAAGCTGTACTCTCCGAAAACGGGCAAAACCTACGATGGAACGGTACTTTTAGCCGACACGGGCGGCAAGTATGTGAATTACAAAGTAACCATTTCAAAGGACAAACAACTTGAATAGCAAGCATAGGAAGCGGTACCCACTTCCGTAAATCCCTGCCACTCTTACCGAGCTTGGCGGGGATTTTGCTTGTTGGGAAGTTTCCCAAACCCTCTAAAAATCCTCAAAAATCTTTGGCAGAAATGCGGGCGCACCGTAGTAGGACTATGTAACCACAAACGCAGCGTCCGCGCTGCCATACGCGAAAGGAGGTTTTACACATGGCAAGTTTGCGCGACAGCGTAAAGGACTATCAAGAGGAACTTAGGGACGGTATCGCATGGGTGGCGTTTTGGAAAGAGGGGCGTTCATGGAACGCCGAGCTGTTTCATCTCGAAGTGGACGGCACTTTAGAACCGTTTGACAGGAGCCGGTTAGAGGAAATCAAAGCGGCTGACCCCGCCGCTGTAATCCTAAACGGCTACTACTGCGGGCATTTAGGCGAGGATATGAGCCTTGACGAGCTGACCGCCGGAGTGCGCTATCACTATGAAAACAGCATGAATGACCTTGACGGTTTTATCGGGGCGCATGACGACAGACTTCCCCCGGAGGTTATCAAAGAAGCAAGAGCCGCCGCCCATGCAGTGGGGCTTCCCTTTTCCGAAAAGCCCTACCGGGACGGGGAAGATTTTGACCCTTATGTATTTGACGGGAGCATGAGCATTGAGGACTACGAGCTTATGCACCGCATGATTGAAAAAGAAAGGAGCGAGCAAATGGACGAATGGAAAACAGGTTATTCCTCATATGACCGCGACAGACTGGACGCCGCCGACAAAATGAAGATTGAGCGCGGTATCTATTTTGAAACGAAAGACGCGGATATTTCCCCGCTGACCGCCTTACCCCTTGCCGAGCTTATGAAGCTGCGAGAGGAAAGCGCGGCTGCGGAGCAGACCGTATTTGAAAATCTAAAAGTACAGGCTTCCGCATGGGAGGAACAGGCAGCTAAGACCCTGCTATTTGACAAGGCGATTGAGTATGCGAGAATACCCGAAGTGAAGCACACTGCGAACAAATGGCAGGACGAGGGCAACGACCGCCACACTATCAGCAATCGGGTATATAAAATGAGCTACCATGTTTACGAAAATACCCGTTACGACAAGGCAGCACAGAAGTCTATCCCGTATTCCTATACGCTGTCTTGGAACGTCTACACCAACAGCCCCCACGGGTACGGACAGGCAAAAATTGCCGGACAGGACAGAAAGGTATTTGCTGACCGGGCAGCTATGGAAAAATATCTGAACGGGCGTATCAAGGCGTATGAAAAACTTTTTACGGAAATCTCCCCGGTTATCCCGCCGGAATACGCGGAACAGTTTAGGGTAAACGGGCAGCTCTTACCGGGCTACACCGTAGAGGGAGAGGAAATCAAGCAGCCCGCCGCCGACATTCCCGCCGCTGCACCGAGAACCGAACCGGGACAGGAAACGGAACAGTTTGCAATCCTGATTGACAGCCGCACCCGTTTTGAAACGGGAGAACCGGGTGGCTACTGGCTTTCCATGCCCGCCACCAAAGAGCAGCTTCACGAAGCCATGCGAAGCGTCGGCATTACCGCAGACAACCCGCAGGAATTTTTCATTCACGGCTACTCTGACCGGGAGGACAGGCACATTGCCCTGCCTTATGACATGGTATGCGCGGCACAGGTGGACGAGCTGAATTTTCTTGCGGCACGACTGGAAACCCTTGACGCTTCCGGGATTGCCGCGCTGAACGCCGCCACACAGCGAAAGAACGGTTTTGAGAATATCGGGCAGATAATCGACCTAACCTATAACCCGGACTTTTTCGTGCATATTCCCGAAGTACATAATCCCCGCGAATTAGGCGATTATTACCTTAACAAATCCGGCATGGTGCAAATGCCCGCTGAATGGAAAAACAGCATTGACCTTATCGCCTTTGGACGAAACGCCGCCGCACAGGAAAAAGGCAGCTTTACGGAATACGGCTACCTTGTGGAAAGCGGCGACGCATGGGAGAAACACTTTGAGGGGCGCGATGTGCCGGAGGACTACCGCATTATGAGCTACCCGCAGCCGACCGTCGAACTGGACGCAGCCCCGGCATTACAGGCGGCTGTTCCCGAAGCAACGCCGCAGGAGCCACGCCCGGTTATCCCCATTGTCTTAACGTCCGAGAAACCCGCCGAAAAGCTCAAAGAAATAACTGACCGCTTGGAGCAGGTATTACGGAGCTGTTCGACAGCGAGCGTTACAAGGAATATCTGCGCGTTATGTCAAAATTTCATAATTACAGCTTTAACAATACGCTGCTGATCGCCATGCAGAAGCCCGACGCTTCTCTTATCGCCGGATTTTCCGCATGGAAAAATAACTTTGGGCGAAATGTGATGAAAGGACAAAAGGGTATCAAAATCCTTGCACCGTCGCCCTTTAAGATTAAAAAAGAAATGGAGAAAATCGACCCGCAGACACAGAAAGTCATTATCGGTAAGGACGGAAAGCCCGTAACCGAAGAAAAGGAAATCACAATCCCCGCCTTTAAGGTGGTATCTGTCTTTGATGTATCGCAGACCGAGGGCAAGGAAATCCCCGACATTGCCGTAAATATGCTGACTGGAGATGTGGAGCATTACAAGGACGTTTTCGCTGCCCTTGAAAAGACTTCCCCTGTTCCCGTTGCTTTTGAGAAAATCGAGGGCGGCGCACACGGGTACTACCACTTGGATGACAAGCGTATTGCCCTTGATGAGGGCATGAGCGAGCTGCAAACCTTAAAAACCCTTATCCATGAAATCGCCCATGCGAAGCTCCATGACATTGACCTTAACGCCCCTTTGGAGGACTTGGAGAACAGACCCGACCGCCGCACCCGTGAGGTACAGGCAGAAAGTATCGCCTATACCGTGTGCCAGCATTACGGGCTTGATACTTCTGACTATTCCTTTGGGTACGTTGCCGGGTGGAGTGCCGGACGGGAGCTTGCCGAACTGAAAAGCTCTCTTGAAACAATCCGCAGCACCGCAGCGGAAATCATCAACAGCATTGATGAACATATCGCAGAGTTGCAAAAGGCACAGGAACAGGCGCAGACTTCCGAGATACAGGAAATCGGGCAAGACGCACCACCGCAGGAGCAGCCGGAAATCCCCGTACCCGACGCCACTATCAGCATAAAAGAAATGCAGGACTACGGCTATTCTTGGGACGGTATGTTTCCGCTGAAACAGGAAGCCGCCGAGCGTTTGTTTACACAGGACGGTATCGAGGTTTTCCGTATCTATGAGGACGGCACCGAGGGAGCCGTTACCAGTCTGACCGATTTACAGGAACACGCAGAAAAAGGCGGCTTGTTCGGTGTAGAAAAGGAAACTTGGGAAGCCCTGCATGAATACAACGCCATGAAGCAGCAGCTACGGGAAAGTGAGCCGACAAAGGAAGCTCTTTTACTCTATGGCAAAGAGGACAGCTACGGGATTTATCAGTTAGCCCGCGGCGACGCCACAAGGGACTTGCGCTTTGAGCCTTACGACCGCCTGCAGGCGACGGGACACACCGTAGACCGGGCGAATTATGAGCTTATCTACACCGCGCCCCTTACGGCAGACATTACCCTTAACAGCATTTGGGAAAATTCAATATCGACCACCCGAAAGATTTTAAGGGACACAGCCTTTCCATTTCCGATATTGTGGTGCTTCATCAGAACGGCGAAAATACCGCCCACTATATAGACAGTATCGGTTTTCAGAATGTGCCGGAGTTTTTACAGGAGAAGCAGCCGCAGCTTATCCCCGACGAGCATTTGACCGGGGAACAGATTAAAACGCGCGCGGCAGTTTTTATGTATCGGATATGAGTGTGAACAGATGAAAGAAGCGGGTATGGACTTCATCATCAAGTCCGACGACGGGAAATATCTGAATTATGG
>ENA-OQMZ01000575-OQMZ01000575.1-human-gut-metagenome-genome-assembly--contig:-NODE-575-length-15421-cov-1.318164_pt1 | contig 15421 bp, 26 predicted proteins | sample MGYA00242621_ERZ504862 | MGnify/ENA primary metagenome ERZ504862 (study PRJEB26092, sample SAMD00036393) | human gut metagenome | host: Homo sapiens | study: EMG produced TPA metagenomics assembly of... | reverse complement strand
CAAAATAGAACCTATCAAAATACACCACATCGCATCATCGTATCCAACTACGAATTCGCAAGGATTTCTACGTAAACAAGCTTGGCTTCTCCGTTATCAGAGAAAACTATCGTGCGGAGCGCAGGGACTGGAAGCTGGATTTGCGTGTGGATGAACACACGGAGCTGGAGATTTTCGCAGAACCAAATCCACCGAAACGGGTGAGCCGTCCGGAGGCTTGTGGTTTGCGTCATCTTGCTTTCTGTGTGGAGAGCGTGGAGCAGACGGTGAAAGAGCTGGCGGAGGTCGGGATCGAATGTGAGCCGATCCGTGTGGATGATTTTACCGGCAAGAAGATGACATTTTTCATGACCCGGACGGACTGCCGTTGGAGCTGCATGAGTAAGGGGAAATGGAGCAAATGATATTTCGTAAGGCAGTAAAAGATGATTTTGACAACATAAAATCTCTGTACTGGGAGCTGATCGACCAGGAGCAGGGTGATCCATCGTTTCCACATTGGAAGAAGGGTATCCATCCTTCTGATGAAATGCTACGTAACAGTATTGGTAAGGAGGAACTGTATGTGCTGGCAGATGGCAGCGAGATTGCGGCCTGTGCGATAGTTAATAATGAAAAGGTGGATGGCTACGCAGATGTGCCGTGGCAGATCGATTCGGATGAGGTTATGGTCGTTCATGTTCTGGCAGTGCATCCGGAGCAGCGTGGTAAGGGTCTGGCCCGGAATTTGATGGAGCACATTGTAGGATCAGAAAGAAAAGCCGGAAAGAAAGCGCTGAGGCTTGATGTGATCGAGAACAATACAGCAGCGGAAGGTCTGTATCAGAAACTGGGTTTTCGGTACATCCAGACTAAGACACTTTTTTTATGAGGTGGTTGGTGAGATGACCTTCAAAATGTATGAGCTGGTTTTGTGATCTATGGGTGAGAAAAGAGCGTATAAACCAAGAAAGCCTGGCGGTGGCCGCAGGAAATCTAAGCCGGAGTATGATGCCGGGAAGATCCTTAAGGAGCTGATGGATCCTGCTGTTGTGCTTTATGAAGAGGGGATGTCTTTGCAGGCTATTGCAGATGAGCTGGGGCTGAATCCGATCAAGGTTCGGAAGCTGCTTATCACGGCCGGTGTGTATGTATCGGATGTGGCGGAGAAGGTGCAGAAAACCTTTGATGATTTCAGAAAAACACAGGATAACAAAGCTGCTGTCCTTTCAACTGCAATAGCTCTTGGCCTGTCAGGTCCTCTGTTACTTCATATCTTCTGTACAAAAAGGGTGTGTATTTTCCGGGGACAGCACCGGCAGATAAGATCAGTGTTGGAGCCGAGCGGCAGCGGAGGTACAGAGCGATGAAGCGTTGGAGGAATGCCCCAACAGAAGAAGGATCAGCAGATGTTCGTATAACAGCGAGATCAAAATGAAATAATGGTTGACAGAACCGGGAAAGAGCGTACTGTTCGAGTGGGATTTGCATATGTTGCATGAAGTAAAACAGCCATCAACTTGTTATTTGCTCTATGAAATGGTAAAATCAAAATAAAACAGGTGAGTTGTAACCTCGTGCTTGAGGAACAGCTTCAGAAAGGAGTCTGAAAAGCATGGGAAGATTTGTGAACCCGGACAACAGTGCATTTCAGGTTGCTCTTAACTCCAGAATATATGTGGATAAGACTGGCCTGATCGAGTACACAAACAGTGTTCTTGATACAACAAATGCTTATATCTGCAATAGTCGGCCGCGCCGGTTCGGAAAATCTTATGCAGCTAATATGTTGGCTGCGTATTATAGTAAAGGCGCAGATTCTGAGCAGATGTTTTCTGGATTGCAGATAAGCAGGGCGGCCGACTTTAAAAAGCATCTTAACAAGTATGATGTGATCCATATCGATATTCAGTGGTTTCTGGCAAACTGTGATGATGCGGATAATATAGTGAAGCATGTCACGGAGGCGGTTCTGGATGAATTGCGGGAAGTTTATCCGGATGTTCTGCCACTTGAAGTATCTGGCTTGCCGGATGCACTTTCAAGAATCAAAGATAAGGTGGGACAGAAGTTTATCGTCATCATTGATGAATGGGACGTACTGATTCGTGATGAGGCGGCCAATAAAAAAGCACAGGAAGATTATATAAATTTCCTGCGAGGAATGTTCAAAGGAATAGAACCTACAAAGTATATTCAACTGGCGTACCTTACAGGTATTCTTCCCATAAAGAAGGAAAAAACACAGTCAGCTCTGAATAACTTTGATGAGTTTTCTATGCTGAGCCCAGGCAGTCTCGCACCGTATGTCGGTTTTACTGAGAATGAAGTGCAGAAACTGGCAGAAGAATATCATCAGGATTTTGATGAGGTAAAGCGTTGGTATGATGGATATCTGCTGAATGGTCATCAGGTTTATAATCCTCGAGCAGTTGTTGGCGTGATGCTTCGGGGAGAATTCAAGAGCTATTGGTCAGAAACAGCTTCGTATGACGTGATTGTTCCGCTGATCAACATGAATTATGGTGGTTTGAAAACAGCTATTATTGAAATGATCTCTGGTGCAGAGGTTAAAGTAAACACAGCAACCTTTAAGAACGATACGGTAAGCATCAAAAGTAAGGATGATGTGTTAACATACATGATTCACCTGGGTTATTTTGGATATAACCCCAAATTAAAGACTGCCTTTGTGCCGAATGAAGAGATTCGACAAGAACTTACAGCTGCTGTTGAAAGTAAGCAGTGGAATGAGATGCTGGAATTCCAGAAAAATTCGGAACATTTACTTGATGCTACGTTGGACATGGATGGAGTAGAAGTTGCTGCACAGATTGAAAAAATCCACAACGAGTATGCGTCTTCCATTCAATATAACAATGAGAATTCACTGAGCAGTGTTTTGGCAATTGCATATTTAAGTGCAATGCAGTACTATTTTAAACCTGTCCGGGGAACTGCCGACAGGCCGTGGATTTGCTGATTTTGTGTTTATCCCAAAGATAGAGTACTGTTCATCTTATCCGGCGTTGATCGTAGAGCTGAAGTGGAATCAAAATGCCCAGACTGCGTGATGCAGATTAAAGATAAAAAATATACCTTCTTCAATTCTGGATTACACAGGTGAAATCCTGCTTGTTGGGATCAACTATGATAAAACCAGTAAGGAACATCAATGTTTGATCGAAAAATATGAAAAAGAGTGACTTTGGAACATAATTGTATAATAAAAAAACACAAAATAGAAAGACTGCCGCAGGTTTCGCGCCTGCGGCATTTTGCAGTTTGTACAAAAAACACAGAAAATATATTGGAAAAAGAGCGGGAAAAGGGTATAAATGTCAGAGAAAGTGTGATTGATAAAATACAGACGTTTTTTTTCTGCTTTGTCAGGTCATAAATAAGTGAGGCGGAGGATGTAACAATGGAACAGCAGCATATGTTTACCAACCGGATGATCCGTATCTTCTGGTGCCGGTAGTGCTGGAGCAGATTTTGAATTCGATAATGGGAACCGCAGATACCATGATGGTCAGCAATGTGGGATCTGCGGCTCTTTCTGCGGTATCGCTGGTGGATTCCATCAATGTGCTTCTGATCCAGGCTTTTTCGGCGCTGGCAGCGGGAGGCGCCATTGTCTGCGCCCAGTATATCGGACAGAGGAATTATGAGAAGGCGAATATGTCTGCCAGGCAGGTGCTTTTTATCATCACAGCGATCTCTGTAGTGGTGTCTGCAGTCTGTCTGATCTTTCAGAAGCCGCTTTTGAGGCTGATCTTCGGTGCGGTGGATGCGGATGTTATGCGTGCATCGGAACCTATTTCTTTTTCACGGCACTGTCATTCCCCTTTATTGCGGCTTATGATTCTGCGGCTTCAATCTTTCGTGCCCAGGAGAATACCAAGGGGCCTATGGCCATCTCCATGATCTCCAATATCATGAACATTGGCGGAAATGCGGTTCTGATCTGGGTTTTCCACCTTGGTGTTGCAGGAGCGGCGATCTCCACACTGGTTTCCCGTATTTTCTGTGCAGTGGTTGTTCTCTGGCAGCTGCGTAGGATCGTCAGCCTGTCGTTGTGAGGGATTACCTGAAGATCCGCCCGGACTGGAGCATGATCGGACGGATCCTGGGACTTGGGATGTCGGTAGTAGTAGAACAGTATGTTTCAGCTTGGAAAGCTTGCCATCCAGTCTACGGTTTCCACACTGGGAACAGCAGCCATCGCAGCGCAGGCAATGACCAATATCCTTGAGAATCTGAATGGTATCGCGGCCATCGGAGTAGGTGTGGGCCTTATGACCATCGTAGGCAGTGTCTTGGTGCCGGCCGCAAGGATGAGGCGGTCTATTACATAAAAAAACTCTGCGTCATTGCAGAGGCAATTATTATCGTAAGCTGTCTGATTGTGTATATTTTGGTCAGACCGGTGACGATCCTTGGCGGAATGGAAAGTACCAGTGCGGAAATGTGCATCCACATGATCACATGGATCACCATCGTAAAGCCTGTGGTATGGACAATGGCGTTCGTGCCGGGGTATGGTCTTCGTGCAGCCGGTGATGTGAAGTTTTCCATGATCACCTCCTGCTGTACCATGTGGGCATGCAGGTTCTGTCTCTGTGTTTTCCTGATCGTGTCCTGGGCTTCGGGCCTATGGGTGTCTGGATCGGAATGTTTGCAGACTGGACTGTCCGTGGGATCATTTTTACTTGGCGTTTCCACAGCCGCAAATGGCTGGAGCACAAGGTAATCTGAAAAGGAGGGCATCGTATATATGAAGAATGGACTGGAAGACCAGTATGTCATAAAAAACAACAAGCGCCTCCGTTATGGCTACACAACAGGCTCCTGTGCAGCCGGGGCAGCCAGGGGTGCAGTCCGGATGCTGCTCTCGGGAGAGACTCTTTCTGAGGTAGAGCTTGATACCCCAAAGGGGATCACCCTTACATTACAGCTTCACGATATTACCCGGGGCGAAACCTATGTCTCCTGTGCGGTACAGAAGGATGCAGGGGATGATCCGGATACCACCAACGGGATCCTGGTCTATGTAAAAGCGGAGAAGTTTTCTATCTCAGCGTCAGAACAGGCCGGGCAGAAGCAGAAAACAGAGAGATCCCGGCCTCAGATTATCCTGGACGGAGGGATCGGTGTGGGGCGTGTCACCAAGCCGGGACTTTCCCAGAACGTGGGCGAGGCGGCGATCAATCCGGTTCCCAGAGCCATGATCCTGCGGGAAGCCGAAGAGGCGGCCCAGGAATATGACTACGAGGGCGGCCTGAAGCTTACTGTATCCGTCCCTCAGGGAGAGGAGATCGCGAAGAAAACCTTTAATCCCCGTCTTGGCATTCTTGGCGGGATCTCCATACTTGGAACCAGCGGGATCGTAGAGCCCATGAGTGAGAAGGCTCTGATCGAAAGCATCCATGTGGAGATGAAGCAGCATTTCTGCCAGGGAGAAAACTATATCCTGGTGACACCGGGGAATTACGGTGCGGATTATCTCAGGAGCATATGTCCATTCCCTTTGAGAACAATATCAAGTGCAGCAATTATGTAGGAGAGACCATTGACATGGCCATTGATATGGGCGTAAAAGGCATTCTTTTTGTGGCTCATATCGGTAAGTTTGTAAAGGTTGCCGCCGGGATCATGAATACCCATTCCCACTGTGCTGACGGAGGATGGAGGTTCTCTGTGCAAGTGCCATCCGTGCAGGGGGCTCTCTGGAATGTGCCAGAGAGATTCTGGAGGCGGGGACTACCGATGAGGCGCTGGCTGTTCTTGACAGCTATGGTATCCTAAAAGAGACTATGGCTGTGGTCATGGAGAAGATCCAGTTTTATCTGGACCACAGATCCTATGAGCAGATCCTTCTGGGTGCTGTGGTGTTTTCCAATGTATACGGACTGCTGGGGCAGACCCGGGATGCAGAGGAGCTGATCCATAAGATACAGGAGCAGGCAGTCGGGGTGAATGATATTTCATGACAGGAAACCCCAGTCCGGATGGAATTTTTTAAATTTCAGGACAAAATTTGATATAAATAACAGACAGGTTTTATCCTGTCTGGAAAATATAGTTAGGAGGAAAGAAATATGGCAGGTAAATTATATGGTGTAGGTGTAGGACCGGGAGATCCGGAGCTTCTTACCTTAAAAGCACTTCGTCTTGTAAAGGAGGCAGAGGTGATCGCACTTCCGGGACAGGTTCCGGAGGATACGGTAGCGTTTAAGATCGTGGAGGGGGCTTATCCGGAGCTTGGAAAGAAGGAGCTTCTTGCAGTTCCTTTTCCAATGTCCAAGGATCCTGAGGTGCTGAAAAGCTATCACGATGCAGGAGCAGATAAAGTCAAGGCTGTCCTGGACCAGGGTAAAGACGTGGTATTTCTCACACTGGGAGATCCTACCGTGTATTCCACATATCTCTATATCCATCACAGACTTGTGGCTCAGGGCTATGAGACGGAGATCGTTTGTGGCATCACATCCTTCTGTGCAGTTTCCGCCCGTCTGAACACCGGACTTGTGGAGAAGGCAGAGCCTCTTCACGTGATCCCGGCTTCCTATCAGATCGAGGATGCGCTGAAGCTTTCCGGTACCAAGGTCCTTATGAAGGCCGGAAAGAAGATGAAGGATGTGAAGGCGGAGCTGCTTTCCCAGGGGCAGAGGCCATGATGATCGAAAACTGCGGAATGCCGGATGAAAAGATCTACCGGACCGTGGAGGAGATCCCTGAGGATGCAGGATATTATTCCCTGATCATTATCAAAGAAAACAAAGACAGAAGAGAGGAATAGATTATGGTACATTTTGTAGGAGCAGGTCCGGGAGCATCGGATCTTATTACAGTAAGAGGTAAACAGTATCTGGAAGAGGCAGATGTGATCATCTATGCGGGATCTCTTGTAAATCCCCAGCTTCTGGAGTATTCCAAGGATGTGTGCACCATCATAACAGTGCAAAGATGACCCTTGAGGAAGTGATCTCTGTTATGGAGAGAGCAGAGGCTGAAGGTAAGATGACCGTTCGTCTCCACACCGGCGATCCATGTATCTATGGTGCGATCCGTGAGCAGATGGATATCCTAGATGAAAAAAGGAATCCCCTATGATTCTGCCCGGGTGTCAGTGCCTTCTGCGGAGCTGCATCTGCACTGAACCTGGAGTATACACTTCCGGATATTTCCCAGAGTGTGATCATCACAAGAATGGAAGGAAGGACACCAGTGCCGGAAAAAGAGAGCATTCAGTCCTTTGCCGCTCATAATGCGACTATGGTCATTTTCCTCAGTACAGGTATGCTGGAGGAGCTGAGCCGCAGACTGGTGGAGGGCGGATACCGTGAGGATACACCGGCTGCCATCGTCTACAAGGCAACCTGGCCCGATGAGAAGAAGTTTATCTGTACAGTGGGTACTCTGGCGCAGACAGCAAAAGAGAACAAGATCACAAAAACAGCGCTTATGCTGGTAGGTGATGCGGTCAATGCTGCAAGCTATGACAGATCCAAGCTGTATGATCCGGGCTTTACCACAGAATTCCGTGAGGCTACGAAATAAAATATGAACATTTCCATCATTTGCTTCAGTATGACAGGGCTGGAGACAGGGGAAAGGCTTCAGAGGCTCTGGAAAAAGAGGGTGAGAATGTCACCCTTGCAAAAAAGAGCCGATACCTTCCGGATCCGATCTCTGTTTCCACCTCCCAGTGGGCAGGGGAACAGTTCCGGACAGGAAAAGAGGGCGTGATCTTTATTGGCGCCTGCGGGATCGCAGTGCGCAGTATCGCACCTTACATTGCCGGAAAAAAGACGGATCCGGCTGTGCTGGTGATCGATGAATGCGGAAAATTTGTCATTGCTCTTCTTTCCGGACATCTGGGCGGAGCCAATGAGCTGGCTCTTCGCTGTGCCGGATATCTTAAGGCGGTGCCGGTTGTGACAACAGCCACAGATCTTCACAGCCGTTTTGCAGTGGATGTTTTGCAAAAAAGAATGGCTGTGCTATTTTTCATATGAAGGCTGCAAAGGAGGCTTCTGCGGCCCTTCTTGCGGGAGAGAGCGTTGGCTTTTACAGTGAGTTTCCATGGGACGGGGAGCTGCCGGAGGGTCTGGTGCTTTGCGGGAAGGACGGAAGGCCCTCAGCTACAGCGGATCCGGAGAAGGGTGAGATAGCCGGTGAGGCACCGGAAACAGGTATTGCGGTGACGATCCACAGAGGCTGCCTGCCCTTTAAAAATACAGTCCATGTGGTGCCGCCCGCTGCAGTTCTGGGAATGGGCTGCCGCAGGGGAAAAGATGCAGCCTCCATCCGGAAGGCGGCAGAGGAATGTCTGAGAGAATCGGATGTTTACAGAGAAGCACTGAGAGCCATTGCCAGTATCGATCTGAAGAAAGAAGAGGTGGGACTTCTTTCTCTGGCAGAAGCCTGGCAGCTTCCGTTTCTGACCTTTACAGAGGAAGAGCTGAAGGCAGTGCAGGGTGAATTTACCCCGTCACAATTTGTAAAAAAGATAACAGGTGTAGAGAATGTCTGTGAGAGAAGCGCGGTTCTGGGTTGCGGACAGGGTACACTGATCAGAAAAAAAACAGGCCGGGACGGTGTGACTACCGCCCTTGCAGCCGGAAATCGGAGGATACGTTTTGAGTAAGATTTATGTTGTAGGAATTGGCCCGGGTGCGTATGACCAGATGACTGGAAGAGCGATCCGTGCATTAAATGAAAGTGATGTGATCATCGGTTACACGGTGTATGTGGATCTTGTAAAGGAGTATTTTGCTGGTAAAGAGTTCATGACCACACCGATGAAAAAAGAGGTAGACCGCTGTGTCTTGCTTTTGACGAGGCAAAAAAAGGAAAAACCGTTTCCATGATCTGCAGTGGTGACGCCGGTGTCTATGGCATGGCAGGTCTGATGTATGAGGTGGGAGAAAACTATCCGGATGTGGAGCTGACCATTATCCCGGGTGTGACAGCAGCCACAGGCGGCGCCGCAGTGCTGGGTGCACCGCTGATCCATGATTTCTGCCTGATCAGCTTAAGTGATCTTCTGACTCCGTGGGAGAAGATCGAGGCAAGGCTTCTGGCAGCAGCACAGGCGGATTTTGTGGTATGCCTTTACAATCCGTCCAGCAGAAAACGTAAGGATTATCTTCAGAAGGCCTGTGATCTGATGATGAAATACAAGTCTCCGGATACTGTCTGCGGCACGGTTGCCCAGATCGCACGTGACGGCGAGACTGCACAGTCATGACACTGAAGGAGCTCCGTGATACAGAAGTGGATATGTTACTACCGTTTTTGTGGGAAATTCACAGACTAAGAATGTAAACGGCAAGATGGTAACACCAAGGGGATATAAGAATGTATAAAGCCATTGTTTTTGCAGGGACCACCGAGGGCTATGCACTTTGTGAGTTCCTTGCGGAAAATCATGTTCCGGTCTATGCCTGTGCAGCCACGGAATATGGCGGCTCCCTTCTGAAGGAAAATGAATTTCTCCATGTCAGCGCCGGAAGGCTGAAAACCGAAGATATGGAGGAGCTTTTCCAAAGGGAAGCGCCGGAGATCGTTCTGGACGCTACTCATCCCTATGCAGCAGAGGTGACAAAAAATATCCGGACTGCCTGTGAGAACGGAAGCATCCGCTATCAGCGTGTCCTTCGCCCGGAGGGGAGAAGAACAGGGAAGCCATCTATGTGGAAAGCACGGAGAAGGCGGCAGAGCTTCTTTCCGGTACAGAGGGGAACATTTTTCTTACCACAGGAAGCAAGGAGCTGTCTAAATTTACAGTGATCCCGGATTACCAAGAGAGGCTTTTTGCCCGGGTGCTGTCCATCCCTTCCGTGATCAGCTCCTGTGCGGAGCTGGGGATCGAAGGAAAGCATCTCATCGGTATGCAGGGGCCATTTTCTACAGAGATCAACGAAGCCATGCTTCGACAGTTTCAGTGCAGCTATCTGGTCACCAAGGATACCGGTCTGGCAGGTGGATTCCCGGAAAAGATGGAGGCCTGTCAGCGCTGCGGCGTCACACCTGTGATCATCGGAAGACCATTGCAGGAGGAGGGGCTGTCCCTGCCGGAAGCAAGGGTATTTCTGGCAAAGATGTTCGGCCTTACCCTGTCACAGAGGGTTTCTCTTGTAGGCATCGGCATGGGTGCGGAAAAACACTGACCTTGGAAGGAAAGAAGGCATTTGATGAGGCGGAGCTTCTGATCGGTGCAAAGCGTATGACAGATGCTGTGCAGAGGCCGGGCAGATGGTTCTCCATGAGTACCGCAGTGATAAGATCGTGGAGTATATCAAGACACATCCACAGTACCGTACCGTTGCCATTGCCCTTTCCGGCGATGTGGGCTTCTACAGCGGCGCAAGGAAGCTGATCGATCTTCTGGATGGTGATGTCCAGGTGATCTGCGGGATTTCTTCCGTGGTTTATTTTATGGCGAAGATCGGTCTTTCCTGGGATGATGCCAGGATCGTCAGCGCTCATGGAAGAGACTGCAATCTGATCGCCCTGATCCGGCATAACCCCAAGGTTTTTTCCATTCTGGGAACAGAGGATGGGGTAGCTCGTCTGGCTTCTCGTCTGGTTGCGTATGGAATGGGTGATGTGACCCTCTATGTGGGCGAAAATCTTTCCTACGAAAATGAAAAGATCTTTCATGCCAGTGCGGAAGAGCTTACAGAATACCGGGGTGATGCGTTAAGCGTGGTAACTGCGTGCAATGAAAACGCAGTACCTTTGCCCGCAGTTCACGGGATCTGTGATGAGGAATTTCTCCGTGGGAAGGCGCCTATGACAAAGGAAGAGGTGCGTACGGTTTCTCTGTCCAAGCTTCGTCTTCAGGAGGATTCTGTCTGCTATGATGTGGGAGCGGGCACAGGCTCGGTTTCTGTTGAGATGGCGCTTCGTGCCTGGAAGGGGCAGGTCTATGCCATCGAGAAAAAGGAAGATGCCCTTGCTCTTCTGAAGGAGAACAGGCGGAAATTTGCCACAGACAATCTGGAGATCGTGCCTGGTACTGCACCGGAAGCGATGGTGGAACTGCCTGTTCCGACACATGCCTTTATCGGCGGGTCTTCCGGAAATATGAACGAGATCATCCGGCTTCTTCTGGATAAAAATCCGGGAGTACGGATCGTGATCAACTGCATCACCCTGGAGACGGTGACGGAAGCCATGAATGCCATACGAGATTTCAGCCTGACGGATGTGGATATCGTACAGCTGTCTGCGGCAAGATCCAAATCTATCGGAAGGTATCATATGATGATGGGTGAGAATCCGATCTATATCATTTCCTGCAGCGGAAGAGGGGAGGAGATTTAGGTGAAGATCCCGAGAATACTTCTTGCGGCAGGTGCCAGCGGAAGCGGAAAAACCCTGATCACCTGCGGGCTGCTTCAGGCGCTGGTGAACCGTGGCCTTAAGGTGGCTTCTTTTAAATGCGGCCCGGATTACATAGATCCTATGTTCCACAGCCGTGTGATCGGTACAAGATCCCGAAACCTGGATACGTTTTTTACAGATGGAGACAGAACCCGGTATCTTCTGGCAAAGAACGCATCGGACTGTGAGATCGCAGTGATGGAGGGAGTCATGGGGTATTATGACGGTGTAGGAGGGATTACCTCCAGAGCCAGCGCCTATGATCTGGCCTCCACCACAGATACACCGGTGATCCTGATCGTAAACAGCCGTGGCATGAGTGTTTCCCTGGCTGCCTATGTAAAGGGCTTTTTGGAATACAAAAAGGACAGTCATATCTGCGGCGTGATCTTTAACCAGATGTCTCCCATGCTGTATCCCAGGATGAAGAAGCTTCTGGAAGAGGAGCTTTCCGTAAAGGTGCTGGGGATATGTTCCGAAGGTGGAGGACTGTGTGATCGAAAGCGTCATCTGGGGCTGGTGCTTCCGGAGGAGATCCCGGAGCTGAAAAGCCGTCTGCAGAAGCTTTCCGAGGTACTGGAGAAAAACCTGGATATCGATGGGATCCTGGAGCTTGCAGGGGAAGCACCGGAGCTTGCGGCACCGGAGACGGAAATGCTGATACAGAAGGATACTGCCTTCGGATACCGTACAGAGGAAAAGGTGCGGATCGGTGTGGCGGATGATGAAGCCTTCTGCTTTTTCTATGCGGATAATTTAAATCTTCTGGAGCAGATGGGAGCGGAGCTAGTACGTTTTTCACCCATTCATGACAGAGAGCTTCCGGAGGATCTGGACGGGCTTCTTTTAAGCGGCGGTTACCCGGAATTAAACGGGGAGGCGCTGGAAGAAAATCAGGAAATGTGCACCCGGATCCGGGAAGTTATCCTGGATGGAATGCCTTGTCTGGCAGAATGTGGCGGATTCATGTATCTTCATCAGGAGATGGAGGATATGGAAGGAAAGCAGCGCAGAGTCTGCGGGGTGATCCCTGGAAGGCTTACCGGACACCGAAGCTGAACCGGTTCGGCTATATCACCCTTACGGAAAAACAGGATACCGGACTTGGTGAGATCCCGGCTCATGAATTCCATTACTTTGATTCCACAGATTGCGGAGAGGATTTTCATGCGGCAAAGCCGGCATCTAAAAGAGGATGGGATTGTATCCATGACCGGGGCAGGCTGATGGCAGGATTTCCGCATCTTTATTATTACGGAAATCCCAGGGTTCCGGCACGCTTTCTGAAGAACGCACTGGAATATAAGAAGGAACGGAGGCAGAAAAAAGATGCTGAAATATAGTCTTCCTGCACTGGCCATAGGATTTGTGCTGGATCTTCTGATCGGAGATCCAGATGGCTTTATCATCCGATCTGTGTCATCGGCAATCTGATCGCAGTGCTGGAAAAGGTGATCCGGAAGATTTTTCCGAAAAATCACGGCGGTGAGCTGACAGGAGGCTTTCTGATCGTAGTGCTTGTCTGTCTGTTCAGCGGCGGGGTGCCGCTTCTGGTGCTTTATTATCTTTACCGGTATCTGCCGGTGGCCGGATTTGTGCTGGAGGTTTTCTGGTGCTATCAGCTTCTTGCCACCCGTTCCCTGAAGGATGAGAGTATGAAGTTTATAGACCGGCTGAAAAACGGAATCTGGACGAGGCACGCTATGCGGTGTCCATGATCGTAGGCCGTGATACCAGTGAGCTTACGGAAACAGGCGTGACAAAGGCAGCAGTGGAAACAGTTGCGGAAAATGCATCCGACGGCGTGATCGCCCCCATGCTATATATGGCTATCGGTGGGGTGCCGCTGATGTTTTTGTACAAGGGTATCAATACCATGGATTCTATGCTTGGATATAAAAATGACAAATATCTTTATTTCGGCCGTATTGCGGCAAAGCTGGATGATGTGGCCAATTATATCCCTGCCAGGATTTCCGGATGGCTGATGGTGGCAGGAACTGTTTTTACAGGAATGGATACAAAAAACGCGGCAAAGATCTACAAACGTGACCGGAGAAACCATGCAAGCCCCAACTCTGCTCAGACAGAGGCTGCCATGGCCGGAGCGCTGGATGTACAGCTTGCGGGAAATGCATATTATTTCGGGAAATTATATGAAAAACCTACGATCGGGGATCCGATTCGCCCGGTGGAGCCGGAGGATATCAAAAGGGCTAACCGACTGATGTACGCGGCATCTATACTGGGTGTGGTTGTATTTGGACTGCTCAGTGCGGGGATCCGGTTCGGGTTATTAAGGTAACAATAAATACAGACAGGAGAATGACCAATGACAAAACACATACATGGAGGAGACGTATATAAACATAAAGACTGCTGGATTTTCGGCAAATCTGAATCCTTTGGGAACACCGGAAAGTGTGAAGCAGGCCATTATCCACAGTCTGGATCATATTGCACAGTATCCCCAAGGTGGGATGCGGCGTTCTCAGGGAAAGGATACGGCGAGAATACGGAAGGGTAAAAGGCGGAAGAGGGTAATATGCGGTAACGGAGCGGCAGAAGTGATCTTTACGCTTTGTCATGCAGTAAAGCCAAAGCGGGCTCTGATCCCGGCGCCTACTTTTGCGGAATACGGACAGGCTCTGACCAGCACAGGCTGTGAGCTAGAATATTACATGCTGACGGAAAATGACGGTTTTGTGCTCAGTGAAGCATATCTGGATATCCTCCATAAGGGACTGGATATGGCTTTCTTATGTAACCCCAACAATCCTACCGGCATGCTGATCCCCCACAGGCTTCTGAAAAAGATCTGGAAAAATGCAGAAAACTGGATATCCTGCTGGTGGTAGATGAATGTTTCCTTGATTTTGTAAAGGACCCGGAAGAGTATTCTCTGAAGCGTTCTCTTTCCGGGTTCAATAATCTTTTTATCCTGAAGGCATTTACAAAAAGATATGCCATGGCCGGTGTGCGGCTAGGCTATGGCCTCTGTTCTGACAGAAAGCTGATGGAAAGGATGGAGCTCTGCGTTCAGCCATGGAATGTTTCCACCATGGCCCAGGCAGCCGGGCTCCAGGCACTTACAGAGACGGAATATGTAGAGGAGGGAAGACAGCTTGTTTTTCGGGAGGCACAGTGCTGAAGGATGAGCTGGTCCGTCATTGGTATAAAGTATTTCCGTCGGAAGCAAATTATATTTTCTTTAAAGGACCGGAGGAGCTCTTTGACTTCTGTCTGCGCAAGCGGATACTGATCCGTGACTGCAGCAATTATCCGGGTCTTACAAAGGGGTATTACCGGATCGCGGTAAAGCGCCATGAAGAAAATGTAAAACTGATCGAAGTACTTGAGGGAGGTATATTATGGCAAAAGCAATAATGGTACAGGGAACCATGTCCAATGCCGGAAAAAGCTACTGGCTGCGGGACTTTGCAGGATCTTTAAGCAGGATGGATATCGTGTGGCTCCTTTTAAATCACAAAATATGGCACTGAATTCCTTTATCACAGAGGATGGTCTTGAGATGGGACGGGCCCAGGTCATGCAGGCAGAGGCAGCCGGGATCCGGCCGTCTGTCCTGATGAATCCCATCCTTCTGAAGCCTACCAATGATGTAGCTCCCAGGTGATCGTAAACGGAGAGGTTCTTGGAACATGAGTGCCAGGATTATTTCAAATATAAGAAGACCCTGGTTCCGGATGTGATGAAGGCATACAACGCTCTTGCAGCGGAAAACGATATCATTGTCATCGAAGGTGCGGGAAGTCCTGCCGAGATCAATCTCAAGGATGAGGATATTGTAAATATGGGTATGGCAAAGATGGCCAAGGCACCGGTCCTTCTTGTGGGAGATATTGACCCGTGGAGGTGTTTTTGCCCAGCTGATCGGTACGGTAGAGCTTCTGGAGGACGATGAGAAGGCTATGGTAAAGGGGCTGATCATCAACAAATTCCGCGGAGATAAGACTATTTTGGACCTGGTGGTTGTCATGCTTGAGGAAAGAAGCGGATCGGTGGTGGGTGGTGGCGGCTTAGT
>ENA-OQMZ01000574-OQMZ01000574.1-human-gut-metagenome-genome-assembly--contig:-NODE-574-length-15425-cov-1.870375_pt1 | contig 15425 bp, 23 predicted proteins | sample MGYA00242621_ERZ504862 | MGnify/ENA primary metagenome ERZ504862 (study PRJEB26092, sample SAMD00036393) | human gut metagenome | host: Homo sapiens | study: EMG produced TPA metagenomics assembly of... | reverse complement strand
GGCGCATCATTTTCACCATGCAGTCACAGTTAGGGCTGATATCCTGTACCAGTGCAATATGGAAATGGGGACGTCCGTGACAGACAGCCTGTGCATACTCTGCCATCTTGCGGTCAAGAAGCTCGTTTGCACTGCTATTCGGATTGTATACGGCATCATAGCTGCAGGCCCCGATACAGCGACCACAGCCTTTGCATTTATCGTAATCGATAACTGCTTTCTTGTTTACATATGTAATCGCATCACTTCCGCACTCTTTCGCACAACGGCGGCAGCCACGACAGACTTCTTCATTGATGGCCGGCTTTCCGCTGGCATGCTGCTGCATCTTCCGCACGGCTTCCGCATCCCATACCGATATTCTTCAGAGCACCGCCAAAGCCGGTTGTCTCATGTCCCTTGAAGTGGCTGAGACTGATAAAAATATCTGCGTCCATGATAGCATGCCGATCAGGGCAGTTTTACAGTATTCTCCGTTCACTACCGGAACTTCTACTTCATCGGTTCCTCGAACTCCGTCACCGATGATGATCTGACATCCGGTTGTGATCGTGTTAAATCCATTAAGATTTGCACAGTCCAAATGCTCCAGTGCGTTCTTTCTGCTTCCCGGATAAAGGGTATTACAATCTGTCAAGAACGGCATTCCGCCCTGCTCCTTACAGAGATCTGCTACTACCTTTGCATAGTTCGGACGAAGGAATGCCATATTTCCAAGCTCTCCGAAATGCATCTTGATGGCTACGAATTTTCCATCCATATCGATATCTTTGATTCCTGCGGCAACGCAGAGTTTTTTCAGTTTGTCCAGCTGACTGGTTCCCACCGGGCAACGAAAATCAGTGAAATAAACTGTTGATTTTTCCATTCTGGTTTTCCTCCTGTTTGATCATTTCAAAATAAATTTACCCTTTTCCTGACAATATGTCCAGTTTTATACTAAAAATGTATAAAAAATGCGCTACTCTACTCTCGAAAAAGGATCTGCGAAAAATACCGGAACTTTCCATCATTAGTCCAGCACTGCATTCCCACAGCATCTGCCATCTTCTGCGCATCCACACAATAGGCAGACATACAGGAATTATGCTTGTACGGTCCGGCGCTCATGATCAGAATATCTGTTTTTCCGCACTCTTTCATCTTCTCTGAGAGCTGCTCTGTCAGTTTATTATGTGCAAGTTTGGCTTTTCTGTAATCCATGAGTCTGTCCTGCGTCGTCTGGAGCACCAGAGTGTTCTCATAATCCAGGGCACGTTCCTTCATTTCTTCCACAGTCCCGCTTTCCGGTGGACATGCGGGATTTTTATCATAATTACCACAGGCATTTTCTTCACAGAAAACACGGTATTCCGGCACAAACACCAGCTTATCGGTTTTCATGACCGCCGCATCGGAAAAGCCAAGCTTCTTTGCTTCTTCAATAAAATCCATTTTTCTCTCCTACGCTTTTTTCTTTTATAGTGCCACATTTTATTTGTTTTTACAAGCTCTGCCTTTCACTCTGCCGCCAGGCGAATGAATTCCTCCATCTCTCTCGTCTTAAACTTATTCTTATGGTAAAAGATCTGCCGGTACATGGATATCTCCACATCTTCCACATGTAAAAGGGCAATTCTTCCTTTCCGGATATCCCGCTCCACAGCCAGATAGGGAAGAAAGGAAAGTCCGTGGTTCTTTTCCAGCATGCGGATGATAAAAGCGGTATCGCTGATCTCCAGTACCGGTGACAGGGCCTGCTTCTTAAGCGCCAGCTGCTGATCCAGGGCCTGGCGATAATTGGCATTCTTTTCCGTGAGAAAAAAAGGCTCTTCCAGGATATTCTCCATCTTCAGCGTCTTTCCCGCAAACTCCGAATCTGCAGAGGCCACAAATACTACCGGCTCCGCCTTCTCCATGACCTTCACCCAGTTCTGGTCCCACCTTGGAGTATCCAGTATATAAATAAGATCCAGCCCGTTATGCTCCATCATCCGTATCAGCTGCTCCGGTGTATCAATAGTCACCTGCATATTTACTTTCGGGTGAAACTCACGAAATTTGCTGAGAACAGCCGGAAGCTTTGCTGTGCAGAGAGATTCAATAGTCCCGATATGTAATGGATTTTTCAGTTCCGCATCATCATTCATTGACTTTTTTGCTTTATTTACGTCATATAAGATCCGGCTTGCATGCCCCATAAACTCTTTTCCGGACGAAGTAAGCACCACACGCTTTCCGGTTCTGTCAAAAAGTCTTGTTTCCAGCTCATTTTCCAGAAGACGGATCTGGACAGTGATCGCTGACTGGGTGTATCCCAGAACCTCTGCTGCCCTGGAAAAGCTCTGAAGCTGTGCTACATGTACAAACGTCTCCAACTGACGGATTTCCATGATTTTCTCCCTTTTACTATGAAATTTTTCATCGTGATGATGAATCTGTGAATTTGCCTTATTTTTATGTCAATGTTACAATACAATCACGAGGACGTCAATCGTATTTTTGTGCAAAATGAATAAATTCATACTTAGGAGGAAAGAATCCAAATGGAAAAGAAAAAAATCAAGATCGGACTTGTACCGAAGCTGATCATTGCCATCATCGTAGGTATCCTGTTCGGCCAGTTCCTTCCGGAAGGCTTCTGTCGCTTTGTTGTAACCCTTTCCGGATTTTTCAGTACCTTTCTGAAATTTGTCATCCCGCTGATGATCCTTGCCTATGTGACCATGGGTATTGCGGATCTTTCACAGGTGCTGGGAAGCTTCTCCTGATCACAGTGGCTCTGGCTTATGGCTCCACTCTGATCGCAGGTTCCGCATCCTATCTGGTATCATCCAGCCTGTTCCCGCACTTTATGAGTGAAGGTGCACTGGATCAGATCGCAGCTACCGCAGACGCATCCCTGACACCATTTTCTCCATCACACTGGAGCCGGTCATGGATACTCTTTCTGCTGTTGCCCTTGCCTTTGTCATGGGACTGTGCCTCTCTTCCATGCGTGGAAAAGAAATGGGAAACAGCCTTTATAACGGAATGAGTGACTTTTCCAAGATCATTGATAAGGTTCTTCATACCATTATCATCCCGCTGCTTCCGCTTTACATCTGCGGAACCTTCACAGATATGACTATTTCCGGAAAAACCTTTGCCATCTTAAGCATCCTCTGGAAGGTATTCCTTGTTGTTATCATCATGCACCTGATCTGCATTACGATCCAGTTTGTGATTGCAGGTACTGTCAGCAAAAAGAATCCTTTCACTCTGATCAAAAATCAGATCCCGGGATACACAACTGCTCTGGGAACCCAGTCTTCCGCAGCTACCATCCCGGTCAATCTGGAATGTGCCAAAAAGGACGGCGTGTGTGAGCAGATCCGCAACTTCGTAGTACCGCTCTGTGCAAACATCCACATGGCCGGTTCCATGATCACCATCACAGCCTGTGCTACTGCAGTCTGCCTTATGAACCAGCTGCCCATCAGTCTTGGGATCATCGTTCCGTTCATCATGACTCTCGGTGTTGCCATGGTTGCATCTCCCGGTGCTCCCGGTGGTTCCATCATGACTGCCCTTCCATTCCTTTACATGGTATTCGGAGCGGAAGCCGGTGATCCGGACGGTGCCATCTGTGCTATCATGGTTGCCCTTTACATTACCCAGGATCCTTCGGAACTGCCTGCAATGTATCCGGTGACAACGCCATCGGCGTGATCGTTGACACCATTTATAAGAAATTTATTGCAAAAACACCACAGGAGAATTAAGCAAAATGTCTTTTATCAGTGTATTTGACGTTATGGGTCCCAACATGATCGGTCCTTCCAGTTCTCATACCGCAGGGGCTGCGCGTATTGCTTTCCTTGCCCAGAAGATGATCACGCCGCCCCTGAAAAAAGTAGAATTCATCCTTTATGGTTCCTTCGCCAGAACATACAAGGGACACGGTACAGACCGTGCCCTCCTTGGCGGGATCATGGGCTTTTCCACAGATGACATGCGTATACGGAATTCTTTTGATATTGCCAGGGAACAGGGGATCGACTTTTCCTTTACTCCAAATGAAGCGGAAACCGATGTCCATCCCAACACTGTAGATATCCATATGGTCAATGAACAGGGACAGGAAATGACAGTCCGGGGGGAATCGCTGGGCGGCGGCAAGGTCCGCATTGTGGAGATCAACCACGTGAAAGTGGATTTCACCGGCGAATACAGTGCCATCATCGTGATCCATCAGGATACTCCTGGTGTTGTGGCCTACATCACCAGATGCTTAAGTGAACGTAACATTAACATTGCCTTCATGCGCCTCTTCCGTGAATCCAAAGGAACCACAGCCTATACGATCGTGGAATCCGACGGTCATCTCCCGGAAGATATCGTAGAAAGCATTCACCGGAACACCAACATCCATGATGTCATGGTTGTTCAGATGTAGGGAAAAGGAGGATGTGTTTTATGGATTTCAAAAATGCCAAGGAACTTCTTGCTCTCTGCCAGGAAAAAAAGCTTCCGATTTCCGAAGTAATGCGCCAGCGTGAGATCCTTCTCGGTGAAACCACTGCTGAAATCGTGGACCAGCGCATGGACCGTGTTCTGGAGATCATGAAGGATGCTGCTTTTTCCCCCATCAAAGATCCGGTGATATCTATGGGCGGACTGATCGGCGGTGAAGCCCGAAAGCTCTGCGAATTTCAATGACCTTGGAAAAGCCTGTGCGGAAATGTTCTCGGAAAGGGGATCACCTACGCTATGGCAACCCTTGAGACCAACGCTTCCATGGGACTTATCGTTGCCTCTCCTACTGCCGGCAGTGCCGGGATCGTTCCCGGAATGATGCTTGCTCTTCAGGAGGTCTATGGCTTTTCCGATAAAAAAATCCGCCAGGCACTATTTAATGCAGCGCGATCGGCTATCTTGCCATGCGTAATGCAACAGTTGCCGGTGCTGTTGGCGGATGTCAGGCTGAGGTCGGAATCGCTTCTGCAATGGCTGCTTCCGCTGCTGTGGAGCTTCTTGGCGGCACTCCGCTGCAGTGTACCTATGCGGCTTCCACCGTTCTTATGAATATGCTCGGTCTTGTATGTGACCCGGTAGGCGGCTGGTGGAATATCCCTGCCAGAACCGTAATGCAGCCGGTGTTTCCAATGCTCTAATCGCAGCGGAAATGTCACTGGCCGGTATCCCCCAGTTCATCCCGCTGGATGAGATGATCGATGCCATGTATACTGTGGGCAAAAAGCTTCCTGCAGAGCTTCGTGAAACTGCTCTCGGCGGTTGTGCAGCCACACCGTCCGCCTGTGAAAAGTGTCATCTTTGCAGTTGAAATGCAACTATGGCAGAGAAAAAGCAGTTGGATATCTTATGCCCCATTTGTTGCACAGCTCTATATTGAATAATAACTTCATAGTTTGCTCAGTCAGATAATAAAACGGAGAATTCCTTAAATTTTTCTTTCGGGAATTCTCCGTTTTTATTTTTTATAAATCCTAATTTATAATTTCATGTGTAAATATCTTTTATTTCTCCAACACCGGGATATTCTCCTTTTCTGATACAGTAATTTTACAGGTTTGTCATAAAACAGGCATTCTGATCTCGCATTCGCTGATTGCTCAGATTTTTTCGATTTTATTTCGTAATCCCAGCATTCTGTGATCCAGATTAGCAATTTCTTCTGCATATTTTTTTAATTCTGTTTCAATTTCCGCATTGTCTCTTTTTTTATAATACAATTCATATTCTAACACAGACCAGTAATCCATCGCAATGGTCCGAAGCTGTATTTCCACCAGTTCTTTCTGTTCACCTTCCGCAGAGTAGATAGGTACTTTCACGATCAGATGAAGACTTTTGTAGCCGTTTTTCTTTGGATTTTTAATGTAATCCTTTATCCGGACGATCTCGATATCCTTCTGCATTTCCAGGGATTCTGCAACCTGGTAAAGCTCATCCTCAAACGGACAGACTACACGGATGCCGATGAGATCTTTCAGATTTTTCTGGCAGTCTCAAAATCCGGTTCCAGTCCTTTTTTCAGAAGTTTAGCGTAAATACTTTCAGCACTTTTTATCCGGTTGGTGATCTGACTGATCACAGTACGCTTTTTCTGTCCGGAAAGTTCTGCGTTAATCATTTTAAGCTTCGCCATGAGAATATCTATAGCCGCCTTGCAGCGGAGACGATAGTCCGGATCCTTGATGTAACTTGCAATGGCTGCTGTTTTCTGCCGCCAGTTTAAGATGTTCCGGTTCTGCTGAACTCAACTCCTGAGCCTGCTCTTTTCTGATCTTCTTTGATTTCTTTTTTGACATAGTTTTTCCGTATGTTTTAATTTTACTTTCTAACTGATCTATTGTGTACCTTTCTATCTTATATGTAACTGCAGAAGTTTGCATCAAATCAAAGTAAGACTATTGTTAATTATCTGCAAAAAATCCTTCTGAAAATCTGAATATCTCAGTTTTTCCAGAAGGATCTTTTTTACATCTTTATTATTTTACAGGAACTCCGACTGCAGCGCATCGTATCCGGTCTCACCTGTACGGATACGAACAGCGTTGCGTATCTCATAGCTAAATATCTTTCCATCGCCGGGATCACCGGTAAACGCTGCTTTCTGAATCGCATCAATGACTTTGATCTCCCAATCCTCCGATGATACCACAATTTCAAACTTGATCTTCGGTTTCAGAAATACATCGATCTTAGAACCACGGACATACTCTGTGTAACCACGCTGTGTTCCGCAGCCCATGATCTGGGTTACTGTAAAACCGTTAACCTGGATCTCATTTAACGCTGCTTTTACATCTTCCATTTTTTCTTCTCTTACGATTGCTTCTATTTTTATAAGCATACGATTTCCTCCATTTTCACACGATCATTGCCGGACAAATTCTTTTATCAGTCAAATCCATTAAATGACGGATATGCATTCTCTCCATGCTGGGATGCATCCAGCCCGACCATCTCTTCCTTCGGATCTACACGAAGCGGTGTAAAGATACGCACGATCCCGATACAGATCAGAGTTCCCACAATGGCAACCGCAATGGTGATCACAATACTCAATACCTGCGCCAGGAACAGACGGTGATCTCCAAACACAAGGCCATCCCATTTTGCAACAGAGTTAATGGAAGTTTTTCCGAAGAGACCTGTTGCGATTCCTCCCCAGATACCACCGATACCATGGCAGCCAAAAGCATCCAGGGCATCATCGATCTTCAGCTTCTGTTTCAAAAGGATCACAGTAAAGTAACAGATCGGGCTTACCAAGATCCCAATGATAAAGGATGCCCATACCGGTACGAAACCAGCTCCCGGTGTAATGGCTACCAGTCCGATAACAAGACCTGTGGATGCACCAACCAGTGTCGGTTTTCCCTCGCGGATCACCTCGATCAGCATCCAGTCAGCAGTGCACAGGCAGAAGAAATGCTACTGGTCATAAAGGCATGTGCCGCAAGGCCGTCTGCCTTCAGCGCACTTCCTGCATTAAAGCCGAACCATCCGAACCACAGCATGGCTGCCCCGAGAAATACAAACGGGATATTGTGCGTACGATAGGTTGCTTTTGCATAGCCTCGTCTCTGTCCAAGATAAATGGCAAGAACCAGTGCACTGACACCGGAACTGATATGTACCACATTTCCTCCTGCAAAGTCCACAGAGCCAATGGCTGCCAGAAATCCACCGTCTCCCCAGACCATATGTGCCATTGGATAATACACAATCAAAGACCAGATCGCAATAAAGAAAAACAGCGCCTTAAAACGCATTCTTCCAACCACGCACCGGTGATCAGTGCCGGTGTGATCATGCAAACATCATCTGGAACGCCACAAATACCAGATGCGGGATCGTATCCGCATAAGGTCCCGGCTCCCAGCCTACGCCATTCAGCGCAAACCAGCGAAAATCTCCGATGATCCCGCCATGATTTCCTCCAAATGCCAGCGAATATCCAAACAATGTCCACATAACTACGGACAGTCCCATGATCGCCCCACAGGCCATTATGGTATTTACCACATTTTTCCTGCGGACCAGTCCTCCGTAGAAAAAACGCAAGCCCAGGTGTCATAAAGAACACAAAGGCTGTACAGATCAGTATAAAGCCGGTATCTCCTGCATTCATCATTCATTTCCTCCTCGATTCCCTCAATTATTCTGCAACGCAAAAAGCGCCTGGAAACTCAATTTCCAGACGCCTTTGTCATGTCAGTTAGCATAGCAGATAATTTGTGGGTTTTCAAGAGTTTTTTCGCTATTTTTCTGTTTTCTTACAGAATTACTATGTTTTATGTGGATATGAAATTTATTTTCGGCAATCTATCCGGTTATAAATATTGGAGAGATTTTATTTTATCTCTTACTGTACTATAACACGGACTATGCTCAGAATCAGCAGATGTGCCGGATAAAAAATATAAGAAAAACCAACTTGGAAAACTTCGGTTGCTTTTCGGATTTTTTGCCATTATAGAAGTACAGGATGATTGATTCCTGATGCTACGATCCTGCTGCCGAAAACAGAGCATGGATCATTGCCGGTCCGGCTGCCATTTTTTCCACGTAGGAGCTGTAGTTAAACAGCACAAAAAGGGCAGCACCGACTCCGTACGCTGTTATCATCCTCTTCCTGTTCCCCCAGCTCTCATGGAACCAGATGGTAAAAACCGGTGCCAGGATTGCCCAGTCCGAACAAACGGATAGTAAAAGAAGCAGGATCAGAAGTGGAATTCTCCATTTACTTGCCATCATCCTTTCCTGAACAACCAGGATCATAAAACAGATAAACAGAGTAAAGATCATATTCAGCTGTGAATTTCCAAAGGCTATCATATAGGGAACCTGGGAGATTCCGGCAAAGATCAGAAGCCTTTCACCGTATTTTCTCCGGGAATGTGTATAGTAAAAGCCTTCCACAAGAAAATAGCACATGGTAATGGCTGTGAAGTAGCCAATGTCTATAAACACTTCCCACAGGATCGTGTTTTCCGGCAGAAGCACGTTGGCGATATGGTTCAGAAGCATGGTAAAAATTGCCAGATATTTAATGGCATCCCGGGTCAGTCCCGGCTTTTCTGTTGTTGGCATGATTTTCTCCTTCTGTGCAGAAAAATTTTCAGATCTTTCACATCTTCTGCACAATATAATACATTTATCTTACACTGATTTTCTGACTCATACAACTTTTTTTGTTATTGCTGGAGTTGCCTTTTTCTTAAGGTAAGCTTATACTGTAGAAAGCATGCTGTATTTTATATGGCAAAACTTCTCAGCAAACACTGTAAAACAATAAATTCGGAAAGGAATTATCGATCATGATCCAGGATATCGCACCACATACCTATCACAATGAATACAAACCTGTGGCCCCGGATAAAGAAAGCCACATCCTCGCCTATGAAGAAGGAAAGATCCTTATGAAAAAAGATGGCGGAGACTATGACTCTTCCAAGCTTTTGGAAGAGCTGGAAGGAAAAGTTGAAAATCTCTATGAGAATTATATCTATCTCTTCTCCATTGACGAAGAGCATTTTTATCTGATCCCGGATCTTGACACCAGTCTCCTTCCTGGTTATCAGTTTGAGATCACAAGAGTTCTCCGCACAGCGGAGCCACAGTATCTGGCTTTCGCAGGAATCACCGGATATCAGCTTTTTCAGTGGTACAGCAAGCGCGTTTCTGCGGCTGCTGCGGCAAACCGATGGTACATGATAAACATGAGCGCAAGATGATCTGCCTGCCTGTGGAAACGGTGAATATCCGGTGCTTTCTCCAGCTGTGATTGTAGGCGTTACCAACGGTAACAAGCTGATCCTCTCCAAATATGAGGGCCGAAATCACACCCGCTACGCCATGATCGCAGGTTTTGCCGAGATTGGTGAGACCATCGAGGAGACCGTTCACCGTGAAGTTATGGAAGAGATCGGCGTAAAGGTCAAAAATCTCCGCTACTACAAGAGCCAGCCATGGTCCTTCTCCGGAACCCTTCTGTTTGGCTTCTACTGTGATCTGGACGGCGATGACACCCTCACTGTAGACCACAACGAACTCTCCATGGCCTCCTGGTTCAACCGCGAGGAAATCCCGGATGAGGGTGATAATATCAGTCTTACCAAGGAAATGATGATGGCATTTAAGCATGGAAAGGCCTGAAGTATCGCTTGCCTGATTCCGTAAACAATTTTTCGTAACCAATTTCACAAAAAACACCGGCCATTCATCTGTACCATGTCCTGTCCAGGCTGCCAGATCATCTCTGACATCTCAGCCCCAGTACATATTCCAATGAATGCCGGTGTTTTTATTTTCTATTTTTCTATTTTTCTTCCGAGCCGAGCAATCTGCCTAAAACCGTTTTATTTCTCCGGTGTCAGATGCCAGATATCTCTGTTGTACTCTTCGATGGTTCTGTCTGAAGAGAAGTATCCTGCTTTTCCGATATTTACAAGCATTTTCTCTGCCATGCGGTTCTGTCCTCATAATCGAGCAGTGCCTGATCTTTCACCTTCGCATAATCCTCGAAGTCAAGAAGAGTCATGAACCAGTCTTTGCTTACGATCTCATGATGCAGTCTTCTTAAATGCTCCTCACTTCCAATAGAAGAAGCTCGTTTCCTACGATAAAGTCTACTGCACGACGGATGCGCTCGTCTTTCTCATAAAAATCTCTAGAGCAGTAGTCAGCCTTTTCATAGTGTTCGATAACCTGCTCACTGGACTCTCCGAAGATATAGATATTATCCTTGCCTACCAGCTGGCTGATCTCCACATTTGCGCCATCCATGGTTCCCAGTGTTACAGCACCGTTGAGCATGAACTTCATGTTTCCTGTTCCGCTGGCCTCCTTGGAAGCAAGAGAGATCTGCTCGGAGATATCGCAGGCAGGAATCAGCTTCTCTGCTGCACTTACGTTGTAGTTTTCCACCATAACAACTTTCATGTACGGGGAAACCTCCGGATCATTGTTGATAAGCTCCTGTAAGCAGAGAAGCAGGTGGATAATATCCTTTGCGATAACATATGCAGGAGCTGCCTTTGCACCGAAGATAAAGGTTACCGGGCGCTGCGGCTTCTCGCCTGCTTTGATCTTCAGGTAACGGTCAATGATGTAAAGTGCGTTCAGCTGCTGACGTTTGTACTCATGAAGACGTTTGATCTGGATATCATAAACACTGTGTGTGTTGATCTCTTCACCTGTGTTGGCTTTGATAAACTCCGCACATCTCTTCTTTGCATCCTGCTTGATCTTAAGGATATTTGCAAGAACGTCCTGATTTCCCTTGAAGCCAAGCATCTTGTCAAGCTCAAAGGAATCCTTGCGGAAGCCGTCACCGATCATAGATGTGATGTACTCTGTCAGCGGATGGTTGCAGTGAAGGAGCCATCTGCGGAAGGTGATTCCGTTTGTCTTGTTATTGAATTTCTCCGGATAGATCTCATAGAACTGATGAAGCTCTGTCTCCTTCAGGATATCGGTATGAAGGGATGCAACACCGTTGATGGAAAATCCGTAGTGGATGTCCATATGTGCATGTGTACCAGGTCGTTCTTGTCGATGATGGCAAGATTTTCCTGCGGATATTTTGCTTTGATACGCTCGTCCAGCTTGCGGATGATCGGCATCAGATGCGGAACAACCTCCTCAAGATAGGAGATCGGCCATTTCTCAAGTGCCTCTGCAAGAATGGTATGGTTGGTATAAGCGCATACATGAGATACGATCTCGCATGCCTCCTCGAACTCGATTCCACGCTCTGTGAGGAGACGGATAAGCTCCGGAATTACCATACTCGGATGTGTATCGTTGATCTGGATCACTGCGTAATCGGCAAGGTCATGAAGATTGCAGCCTTTTGCTGTTGCCTCATCCAGGATCAGCTGTGCCGCATTGCTTACCATGAAGTACTGCTGATAGATACGAAGCTTTCTTCCTGCATCATCGCTGTCATCCGGATACAGGAACAGTGTCAGGTTGTGGAGCAGATCCCTCTTATCAAAGGAGATTCCCTCTCCCACAATGCTCTCGTCTGCAATATTAATATCAAAAAGGCGAAGCTTGATCGCTTTGTTCTCATAGCCTGCAACATCAATATCATACAGTGTGGATTTCAGCATAAAGCCCTTAAACGGCACGTAATAGGAAACGCCTGCATCTGTAAGCCAGCTCTCCGGCTGGATCCAAGGATTCGGTGTCTCAAACTGAAGATGATTCTTAAACTCCTGTTTGAAAAGTCCGAGGTGATAATTAAGTCCGATTCCTTCTCCCGGAAGTCCCAGAGTTGCAATGGAATCCAGGAAACATGCTGCCAGACGGCCAAGTCCGCCGTTTCCGAGAGATGGCTCCGGCTCGATCTCCTCGATCATGGAAAGCTCTTTTCCGTTTTCTTTAAGATATTTCGCAACTTCATCATAAACGCCCAGATTGATCAGGTTGTTGGAAAGAAGCTTACCGATAAGGAACTCTGCGGAAATATAATAAATTTTCTTTTTTCCTTCCTGGTAGCCACGACCCTTCAGCTGCTCCTTTGTCCAGGAAAGAAGTCCGTGATAGATTTCCTCGTTTGTACAATCTTTTACATTTTTGTTATATTTGTCTTCAAATACTTTGCTTAATGTTTCCATTTTGATCTCCTTTCATGGATCTTGATGGGATGAAATATGTTTTTACAAGGTTGTTTGCTTTGTTTTTGATGATATTAGGATATCACGCATTTCTTTTCAAAAATATAACAATCCTGTCATGATATGCAAGATATTTGTCAGACTGTTTTTCACTTTTTTACTGTAGCTCTGCATAAAAACGTAACCGATATATATGCGGTTGCTTCGGGAGCTTTCTCAGATCTGTCTCATACGCTTCCTGTACTTATGCGGTGAAACCTTATTGGACTGCTGAAATTTCTTTATAAAATAACTTGTACTGTTAAATCCCACCTGCATGGCGATCTCCGTCACAGGTGCATCGGAATGCGTAAGAAGATACTTCGCCTTCTCCATACGGAAGTCATTGATGTATTCCACCAGGGTTTTTCCCGTATACTGGCGGAAAAGCTTCATAAAATAATACTCACTGTAATTGGAAAGTCCGGAAAGCTCTGAAACGGTAAGATTCTCCTGGTAGTGAAGGCTGATATGATCCAGCACTTTCTTTACTGCTGCAAGGCTCTTGTTCTGCTCTGTGCTTACCGGGATAATATAATGCTTCGTCAGCATCTCATAAAAGAAATCAAAAAACAGCATTTTCAGCTTCACATAAAAATATGGCTTCTTCTCCGTATGACAGTCATGGATATCCAGAAAAATTTCCCGTAGCTTCTCATATCCGGAATCTCCTTCTTCTATATGATGGCAGAATTCTGCCTTGTTTTCTATTAATGGTGATACCACACATTCCTGGCAGATATCTCCCGGCTGACCTGCAAGGAAGCCCAGGCTGAAAACCACACTCTTATAATAAAGAGGCTTCTTAAGATCCGTGCGCATACTATGGAGAACTCCGCAGTTCACGATCAGGATATCCCCCTTTTTCAGGCGGATGCTCTCCCGGTTCAGTCTGGCAAAGCCACTGCCTTTTTCAATATACATGATCTCCATCTCACTGTGCCAGTGGTCATACAGTGCATGAAAGATCTCACAGTTCGCCATATAGGTTTCCACCGGCAGCTCAAAGGAACCGTGAGGGCTTAATTCTTTTAAATTATCATCCACTTCGGATACGTGAAGAGGATTTTTTTCGGATGTGTCTGTTTCTGGCATGATTTCCTCCGTGATCAATATCTATCCTGCGAACATTTGCCTTACGCTGGATATACAATCCTTGCATAATAATTCTGTTTGACTCCCTTAGTGTAAAGGATATTTACAACCATGACAATATTATATTTTCCTGTTTTCTTTTTTATGACGTTACGGTTACTCTGTTCTCAGCAACACGCTTCGCGATGCACTTCCATAAACGGCAATCTTGACTTTTCCCCTTCCAACTGCTATATATAATATTTAGAATAAAATAATTTTGACTTTAAAAGGAACGAAAACTACCATGAATCCATTAAAAAAAGCTTACTGCCGGGTTTTCCAGAATGTCTTTAAATTCGCCCTTCCACTGCTTCCTTACCGCAATCCGAAGATCATCGGAAGCTCAAAGGTATTCCGGAAGTTCTGGAAAAAAGAAACTATAACAATGTACTCATCATCACAGATGCAGAGATCCGAAGCCTTGGCCTTACAGAAAGACTGGAGCAGACACTGAAGCGAAGCTGCATCTCTTACCACATCTACGACAAAACCGTTGCCAATCCAACAACCGTCAATGTGGACGAAGCCCTTCACATGTATCTGGACAATGACTGCCAGGCGATCATCGGCTTCGGCGGAGGTTCCAGTATGGACTGTGCAAAAGCCACAGCAGCCGCATTGCCAAGCCACACCAGTCTCTTGCTCAGATGAAGGGAATCCTGAAGATCCACAAAAAGCTTCCTCTTCTCATCGCCATCCCCACGACTGCAGGAACAGGAAGTGAAACAACACTTGCTGCTGTCATTACCGATGCAGAAACACGGCACAAATATGCCATCAACGATTTTCCGCTGATCCCACGCTACGCAGTCCTTGACCCGAAAGTGACTTTAAGCCTTCCGCCGTTTATCACAGCTACCACCGGCATGGATGCCCTGACTCACGCAGTGGAAGCCTACATTGGAAATTCCACTACACCTGGCACAAGAAAAAATGCCCTGGATGCTGTCAGACTGATCTTTGAAAATCTGGATACCGCCTACACAGACGGCAATAATATTGAAGCAAGACGAAATATGCTCCGCGCCTCCTATTTCGCAGGCTGTGCCTTCACCAAATCCTACGTTGGATATGTCCACGCAATTGCACATTCCCTCGGCGGAAAATATAATGTTCCACATGGGCTTGCCAATGCAGTGATCCTTCCTATGGTACTGGAAACATACGGAGCTTCCATCACTCACAAACTCCGCAACCTTGCCGTAACTGCCGGTCTCTGCGATAAACATGAGGACGATAAAACTGCTGCCCGGATGTTTATTGATGCAATAAAAGATATGAAAAAACGCTTTAGCATCGGAGACTATATTCCGGAAATCCAGGAAACAGACATCCCGGAGCTTGCCCATTACGCAGATAAAGAAGCCAATCCTCTGTACCCGGTTCCTGTACTGATGGATGCCGGCGAACTTGAAACACTGTATTACAGACTGATGCCTCCGGCAGGCAATTGCTAAAACAGCCATTGGCATAGAAAGATTTTTTCGATATTTCGAATACAGTTTTTTCAGAAAGGACTACAATTCCATGGAAAAAGAACAAGATCAACCAGCTTTTAAGATAAACAGCGCCAGTACTTCTACTCCGGCGCAACTCTTGACCTTGATTTCGCATCAGCGCCTGAATCGTCTC
>ENA-OQMZ01000573-OQMZ01000573.1-human-gut-metagenome-genome-assembly--contig:-NODE-573-length-15442-cov-1.795952_pt1 | contig 15442 bp, 20 predicted proteins | sample MGYA00242621_ERZ504862 | MGnify/ENA primary metagenome ERZ504862 (study PRJEB26092, sample SAMD00036393) | human gut metagenome | host: Homo sapiens | study: EMG produced TPA metagenomics assembly of... | reverse complement strand
TACTAATAGCTCGAGGACTTATCCAAAAAAGAAACGAGTCAATATTGACAGCTGCGTAGGTTTCTTGTTAGAATATATAGGTATTCAATTTTGATTGGATAATCAATCATAGTTAAGTGACGATAGCTAGGAGATACACCTGTTCCCATGCCGAACACAGAAGTTAAGCCCTAGCACGCCTGATGTAGTTGGGGGTTGCCCCCTGTTAGATATGGTAGTCGCTTAGCATTTATCCGCCATAGCTCAGTTGGTAGTAGCGCATGACTGTTAATCATGATGTCGTAGGTTCGAGTCCTACTGGCGGAGTTTAAAAGCGGTAGACGGAGAGCAACTCATTGAGTTGCTTTTTTTCTGCTCTCATTTGGATGCATTGTATTTTAAAAATAGTTTTCTTGAAAATAGGATGTTTTTCATTGAACCTGGGCTATTATGGTGTGTTCTTTTCAGAATATTTGTTATAATAGATGTAATATTTTAAAAGGAATGTTTAATGGTTATTATTGAAAAGGCACCTGCTAAGATTAATTTAGGCTTGGATATTGTTGGGAAAAGGCTGATGGTTATCATGATTTATCAATGCTTATGGTTAGTGTTGATTTAAATGATTACATTACAGTTTCTGAGATTTCTAGTTCAGATATTGTTGTTGAATCTAACAATCATAAGATGCCTTTAAATGCTAAAAATGATGTTTTTAAAGCTGCTCAGCTTATTAAGGATAGGTATGGCATCAAGTCTGGTGTTAAGATTGAACTGGAGAAAGCAATTCCTATTTGTGCTGGTTTAGGTGGTGGTTCTACAGATGCTGCCGCTACTATTAGAGCTTTAGACAAGTTATGGCAGCTAAAATTATCTAAGGATGAAATGATCGAAATTGGTTTTCAAGTTGGCAGTGATGTACCGTATTGTTTAGGAGCTGGTTGTGCTTGTATTTCTGGTAAAGGTGAAATTGTTGAGTGTTTAAATACGTCTTTGTCTGCTTGGGTTGTTTTGGTTAAGCCTGATTTTGGTGTTTCAACGCGCACGGTTTTCCTGAGATTGATTGTGAGACGATTTCTCGTGTTGATATTGGTTCTTTAAAGGAAGCTGTTTTGGCTAATGATTATGAACAGATTATTGCTCATATGGGGAATTCTTTAGAGGATATTACGATTAAGCGCAAGCCATTTATCCAAAAAATAAAAGATCGTATGATGAAGTGTGGGGCTGATGCTGCTTTAATGACAGGAAGTGGTCCAACGGTTTTTGGTTTGTGTCGCTCAGAGAAAAAAGCAGATCGTTTGGTTAATAGTATGCGAGGCTTCTGTAAGGAAGTTTACAAAGTACGGATATTGTGAAGAAAGGGAATCAGGTAATTGATTCTTCTTTTTCTTTTTGATATAATTAACTGGTTAATGAAGTGAGAGGGGTGTTGATAATGCAGCTAGAAAAACAAATTGATTGTCTAGTAAATGAAATTTTATTAAAAACCGAAAATCAGCACGAGTTATTATTTGGTACTTGTCAAAGCGGTGTCGAATTAACCAATACACAAGAACATATTCTGATGCTTTTGTCGCAAGAACGCTTGACAAATTCTGCCTTGGCAAAACGTTTGAATATTAGCCAAGCCGCTGTTACGAAAGCTATTAAGTGTTTAGTGAAAGAGGGAATGCTTGCTCCTGTGAAAAATAAGGATGATGCCCGTGTGACTTATTTTGAATTGACTGAGCTTGCTAAACCTGTCGCAGATGAACATACTCATCACCATCATGCGACATTGTCAGTGTACAAAAAAATGATTGATAATTTTTCAGATGAAGAACAGTCAGTTATTTCAAGATTTTTGACTACTTTTTCAGATGAGCTAGAAGGGTGTAAATGAGATATATTACAGTAGAAGATTTGTCTTTCCAATATGACAGTGAACCTGTCTTGGAAGGAATTAATTACCATTTAGATAGTGGTGAATTTGTTACTTTAACTGGTGAAAATGGAGCTGCTAAATCGACTTTGGTTAAAGCAACATTAGGTATTTTGACACCAAAGAGTGGTCAGGTGACAATCTCTAAAATAAATAAAGATGGCAAGAAACTTCGTATTGCCTATTTGCCACAGCAGATTGCTAGTTTTAATGCTGGTTTTCCGTCAACGGTTCATGAATTCGTCCGTTCTGGTCGATACCCTAGAAATGGTTGGTTTCGTCGTTTGACAAAGCACGACGAAGAACATGTTAAGGTTAGTCTAGAATCAGTTGGTATGTGGGAAAATCGCAATAAGCGCATTGGTAGCTTATCTGGAGGTCAAAAACAACGTATTGTGATTGCACGTATTTTTGCTTCAGATCCTGATATTTTTATTTTAGATGAACCAACAACTGGTATGGATGCTGGAACAACTGAAAGATTTACGAATTGATGCATCACAGTGCACATACACATGGAAAATCTGTTCTGATGATTACGCATGATCCAGATGAGGTGAAACGTTATGCTGATCGTAACATTCACTTGGTTCGTAGTCAAAAGACACCTTGGAATTGCTTCGATCTTCATACTTTAACAAAGAAAGGAGCTAAGAATGCTGACTGAGATTTTTTCATATGATTTTATGCAACGCGCCATTATGGCAGTAGTTGCGATTAGTATTTTTGCTCCGATTCTGGGAATTTTCCTAATCCTACGTCATCAGAGTTTGATGAGTGATACACTTAGTCACGTTTTCTTTGGCTGGTGTTGCTCTTGGTATTCTACTTGGAAAATCAACAACGTGGTCTACGGTTATTGTGGTAACTATCGCTGCGGTTGTTTTAGAATATTTGCAGACGGTTTATAAACACTATATTGAAATTTCTACGGCAATTCTGATGTCGCTTGGTTTAGCGGTCGCCTTGATTGTGACAAGTAAATCAGAGAATGCTGGTAGTGTGAATTTGGAACAGTATTTATTCGGTTCGATTGTGACGATTAACATGGGGCAGGTCATTGCTTTGTTTGTCATTGCGGTTATTGTCTTGATTTTGACTCTGTTGTTCATCAGACCGATGTATGTTCTAACATTTGATGAGGAAACAGCTTTTGTTGATGGCTTGCCAGTTCGTTTGATGTCATTGTTGTTCAATATTGTGACTGGGATTGCAATAGCTTTGACGATTCCGGCAGCAGGAGCTCTTCTGGTGTCAACGATTATGGTTTTACCAGCAAGTATCGCTATGAGACTTGGGAAAAACTTTAGATCAGTGATTTTCATTGGTGTTTTAGTTGGTTTTATTGGAATGGTAACTGGCATTATCACATCGTATTATTGGGAAACACCAGCAAGTGCGACGATTACAATTATTTTTGTGGCAATTTTCCTTTTGGTGAATTTGTTTAATGTGGTAAGTCGTCGTAATAGTTAAAAAAGGGAGGAAGTTCCTCTCTTTTTTGATGGCATAAAAAAACAGATGCTTCAAGCATCTGTTAATGATTGTAAAATTAGTAAGTCAATACGAAGTATTTTTTCTTACCGCGGCGGATAACAGTAAGTTCGTTATCGATTTTATCGTCATCAGAAAGTGCGTAGTTCAAATCTTGAATACGTTCACCGTTGATGTAGATAGCACCGTTTTGAACGTCTTCACGTGCTTGACGTTTTGATGGTGAGATTTTAGCAGCAACAAGCATTTCAACGATGTTGCGGTTATCATTGTCTGAAACAGCGTAGTTAGGAACGTTGTTTAGACCTTGTTTTAATTCTTTTGCTGAAAGGCTCTTAATGTTTCCAGCAAAAAGTTGTTCAGTGATTTTAAGAGCTTCTTTGTAAGCTTCTTCACCGTGAACAAGTGTGACAACTTCACGTGCTAGGACTTTTTGTGCCAAACGTTCGTGACGTGCAGCGTTTAAATTCTTTTTCGATTTCAGCAATTTCATCTAGTGAAAGGAATGTGAAGATTTTCAAGAAGCGAACAGCATCATCGTCCATAACGTTGAGCCAGAATTGGTACATTTCGTATGGAGATGTTTTGTCAGCATCAAGCCAAACCGCATTTCCTTCAGATTTACCGAATTTTTTACCTGTAGCGTCAGTGATAAGTGGCACTGTCATAACGTGACCAGTTTTATCAGCTTTACGACGAAGAAGTTCTGTACCAGCAGTCATATTACCCCATTGGTCAGAACCACCAATTTGCAAAGTAACGTTGTATTTGTCATTTAATTCGTAGAAGTCATAACCTTGCATGATTTGGTAGGCAAACTCAGTGTATGAGATACCTGTTTCAATACGTTTTTTAACTGATTCTTTACTCATCATTGCATTGACAGTAAAGTATTTACCGACATCACGTAGGAAGTCAATGAAGCTAATGTTACCAAACCAGTCATAGTTGTTGACCATGACGCTTTGTTGTCGCCATTTTCGAAATCAAGGAAACGTGACAATTGATTTTGAATTTTAACAACCCATCCATCGACAGTTTCTTTTGTTTGAAGACTGCGTTCAGCATCTTTAAATGATGGGTCACCGATGAGTCCTGTAGCTCCTCCAACAAGAGCATATGGTTTATGTCCTGCCATTTGAAGGCGACGTGATGTTAGAATGGCAACCAAGTGACCAAGGTGAAGACTATCAGCTGTAGGATCATAACCAGTATAATAGGATACTTGCCCTTCTGTTAATGCTTTGACAAGGGCTTCTTCATCAGTTGTTTGAAAAACTAAGCCACGTTCTTTGAGTCTTCGAATATGTTCACGAGCTTTCTCCTTACTTAAAATTTTGAGGGTGATATTTGTGTCTTTTAGCTGGGCTAGATTTTCCCTCAATGATATTGTAGTTTACAGGCTATTATATCAAAAAGCGGTGCCTCTATGCAAGCTTTATCAAAGTTTGGTATAATATTATCGAGGTATTAGAATGAGTAAGAGTAAGAGAAATAAAAATAAGAAAAAAGCAGATCATCAGAAGCTTGGCTTACTTGATTTTGGATCAGTCTTTTTGAGGACAGTTAAGTTATTAACCGACTTTTTTTTATATTATTGTCATCTTGTTTGGCATGTTGGGAGTTGGTTTAGCTTTTGGTTATCTTGCTAGTCAGATAGATGCGGTTAAAATCCCTGATAAGGAGAGCTTGGTCAGTCAGGTGACATCTTTGACGCGCGTGTCACAGATGTCTTATTCTGATGGCAGTTCGATTGCTGCCATTGATACGGACTTGCTACGTACACCAGTTGCTAGCGAAGCTATTTCAGAAAATATCAAACATGCTATTGTAGCAACTGAGGATGAAAATTTTGAAGGGCATGATGGTGTGGTTCCTAAGGCGGTTTTCCGTGCGACTTTGGGGTCTGTTCTTGGCCTAGGTGAAACTAGTGGTGGGTCAACGTTGACGCAACAATTAATCAAGCAACAGGTGCTAGGTGATGATCCAACCTTTAAACGTAAATCACGTGAAATTATATATGCGTTGGCTTTGGAACGTTATTTGAGTAAGATGAGATTTTGACCGATTACCTGAATGTCTCACCTTTTGGACGTAACAATAAGGGTGAAAATATTGCTGGTATTGAAGAGGCAGCTCAAGGTATTTTTGGGGTGTCTGCAAGTGATTTGACAATTCCACAGGCTGCATTTTTAGCTGGTTTGCCTCAAAGCCCGATTGTATATTCTCCGTATACAGCAGCTGGTCAGCTAAAAGATGCTGAGAATATGGCTTATGGTCTTTCTCGTCAACAAGATGTTCTTTACAATATGTACCGCGCAGGCTATTTGACAAAAGATGAATACAATGAATATAAGTCTTATGATGTTAGTCAAGACTTTATTCAACCGGCATCTGCAACGACAAGTTCTCACGATTTCCTTTACTATTCTGTCCTAGAAGAAGCACAAGATATCATGTATGATTACTTTGATTGAGAAAAAATGGTGTTTCTGAACAAGAATTGAAAAACGATACAACGAAAGGAATCTTATCCGTAAATTAGCTTCTGAAACTTGCAACAAGGTGGCTACACGGTCAAGACAACGATTGATAAGAATGTCTACAATGCTATGCAAAACGCAGTAGCACAGTATGGTAGCACACTGGATCAAGGAAGTTCTCAACAAGTCGATGTTGGGAATGTCTTGATGGATAATTCTACTGGTGCGATTTTAGGATTTATTGGTGGCAGGGATTATTCAACCAACCAAAATAACCACGCTTTTGATACTGCGCGCTCACCAGGTTCAAGTATCAAACCGATTATCGCTTACGGTATTGCCATTGATCAAGGACTTCTTGGCAGTGCAAGTATTCTTTCTAATTACCCAACGAATTTCTCAAGTGGTCAACCAATCATGCACGGTAACGACGTCGGAACTGGCATGATTAACCTTCAAGAAGCACTTAATACATCATGAATATTCCAGCTTATTGGACTTATCAGATGTTACTCAATCACAATGTTGATATTGCGTCTTACATGAAGAAAATGAATTATAGCGTTGACAACTACGCGATTGAAAGCCTGCCTTTAGGTGGTGGTATTGAAACAACTGTTCTTCAACAAGTAAATGCTTATCAAATGATTTCAAACGGTGGTGTTTACATGAAAGGCTATTTGGTTGATAGCATCACTAATAATAAAGGTGATGTCATTTATCAACACAAGGCAAATCCAGTTCGTGTATTCTCAGAAGCAACAGCTAGTATTTTGAACCAGTTATTGAAAGATGTTGTTAAAGGTGGCGCAACTACCGAGTTCTATAAAGATTTACAAGCTTTGAATAGTCAAGCAGCGCAAGCAGATTGGTCAGGAAAAACAGGGACAACCGACAATTATACGGATGTTTGGTTAATGCTTTCAACACCAAAAGTAACTTTAGGTGGTTGGGCAGGTAATGATGATAATACCTCTCTAGACTCAATGGCTGGATACAAATACAACGCTCAGTATATGGCTGATTTGGTTAATAGCATTTATAATGCTCATGCGAATACATTTGGAACAGACAAATATAACTTGTCTTCAAATGTGATTAAGTCAACGGTTCTAAAAGCAACTGGTTTGCAGCCTGGTACGGTAACGGTAAATGGTCGCTCGCTTAACGTTAGCGGTGAGACAACGACAAGTTATTGGGCTAAGACTGGAGCGGGTAATATGACCTATAAATTTGCTATTGGCGGAACGGATAGTGACTACACGAAAGCATGGGATGCATTGCTTCATAATCCGGCGATTAAAACCAACAGTAGTAACTAAAAACACTTGCAAAAATTTAAAAAATAAGGTATAATATTAGCAACTATTTGTCGTTTTCTTTAGTTGAAATATTGTCCAACTAAAGTTTGCAGCAGTTAAATCACACTTTTTTATGGTCAGATTTAGCTGCTCTTTTTGTGCCTAATTTTAGAAAAAATGCAGTTTGTAACCTATATTTAAAGTTTCTAAAAATTCACATCAACGACACACTTGGCGGGGTGTTTTAAGTACCCTAACTATAAAGGTCAAAATGAAAAAGTAATGATTGTTCTCGTCGTATGAAGAGAATTATGGTTATGATGGAGTTTATAGACCTCTGTATTTTAATGAAGGAGTAAAAAACTTGGCAGGACATGAAGTTCAGTACGGGAAACACCGTACACGTCGTAGCTTTTCAAGAATCAAGGAAGTTCTTGATTTACCTAACTTGATTGAAATTCAAACGGATTCTTTTAAAGACTTCTTGGATAACGGATTAAGAGAAGTTTTTGAAGATGTACTTCCAATTACAAACTTACGGATACTATGGAACTTGAATTTGTTGGTTACGAATTGAAAGAGCCTAAGTATACGCTTGAAGAAGCTCGTATCCACGATGCATCTTACTCAGCACCTATTTTTGTAACCTTCCGTTTGATTAACAAAGAAACAGGAGAAATCAAAACTCAAGAAGTTTTCTTCGGTGATTTCCCAATTATGACTGAAATGGGTACATTCATCATCAACGGTGGTGAACGTATTATCGTTTCTCAGTTGGTTCGTTCTCCTGGTGTTTATTTCAACGATAAAGTTGATAAAAACGGTAAAGTTGGTTACGGTTCAACTGTAATCCCTAACCGTGGAGCATGGCTTGAATTAGAAACAGATTCAAAAGACATTGCTTACACACGTATCGACCGTACACGTAAAATTCCATTTACAACACTTGTACGTGCTCTTGGTTTCTCAGGTGATGATGAAATCATGGATATCTTCGGTGATAGCGAACTTGTTCGTAACACTATCGAAAAAGATATTCATAAAAACCCAGCAGATTCACGTACTGACGAAGCACTTAAAGAAATTTACGAACGCCTTCGTCCAGGTGAACCAAAAACAGCTGATAGCTCACGTAGCTTGCTTGTCGCTCGTTTCTTTGACCACGTCGTTATGACTTGGCAGCTGTTGGTCGTTACAAAATCAACAAAAAACTTAACATCAAGACTCGTCTCTTGAACCAAACAATTGCTGAAAACTTGGTTGATGCTGAAACAGGTGAAATCCTTGTTGAAGCTGGTACAGTAATGACACATGACGTTATCGATTCAATTGCTGATCAATTGGATGGTGACCTTAACAAATTTGTTTACACACCAAACGATTACGCTGTTGTCACTGAACCTGTTGTTCTTCAAAAATTCAAAGTTGTATCACCAGTTGATCCAGACCGCGTTGTTACAATCGTTGGTAATGCAAATCCTGATGATAAAGCACGTGCGCTTACACCAGCTGATATCTTGGCTGAAATGTCGTACTTCCTTAACCTTGCTGAAGGTCTAGGTAAAGTTGATGATATCGACCACTTGGGTAACCGTCGTATCCGTGCCGTTGGTGAATTGCTTGCTAACCAATTCCGTATAGGTCTTGCTCGTATGGAACGTAACGTTCGCGAACGTATGTCAGTACAAGATAACGAAGTGTTGACACCACAACAAATCATCAACATCCGTCCTGTAACTGCAGCCGTTAAAGAATTCTTCGGTTCTTCTCAATTGTCACAGTTCATGGACCAACACAACCCGCTTTCTGAGTTGTCTCACAAACGTCGTTTGTCAGCCTTAGGACCTGGTGGTTTGACTCGTGACCGTGCTGGTTATGAAGTTCGTGACGTGCACTACACTCACTATGGTCGTATGTGTCCGATTGAAACTCCTGAAGGACCTAACATCGGTTTGATCAATAACCTGTCAACATACGGACACCTTAACAAATATGGTTTCATCCAAACACCATATCGTAAAGTTGACCGCGCTACAGGTGTGGTTACAAACGAAATCGTTTGGTTGACTGCCGATGAAGAAGATGAATACACAGTAGCACAGGCTAACTCAAAACTAAACGAAGATGGAACATTTGCTGAAGACATCGTTATGGGTCGTCATCAAGGTAATAACCAAGAGTTCCCATCAAACATCGTTGACTTCGTTGACGTTTCACCTAAACAAGTAGTTGCCGTTGCGACAGCTGTATTCCTTTCCTTGAAAACGATGACTCTAACCGTGCTCTCATGGGTGCCAACATGCAACGTCAAGCGGTGCCATTGATCGATCCACACGCACCATATGTTGGTACTGGTATGGAATATCAAGCAGCCCACGATTCAGGTGCTGCCGTCATCGCTAAACACGATGGACGAGTTGTCTTCTCTGACGCTGAAAAGTTGAAGTTCGTCGTGAAGATGGTTCACTTGATGTTTACCACATCACTAAATTCCGTCGTTCTAACTCAGGTACAGCTTATAACCAACACACACTTGTTAAAGTTGGCGATATCGTTGAAAAAGGTGACTTCATCGCTGATGGTCCTTCAATGGAAAAAGGTGAAATGGCCCTTGGTCAAAACCCAATCGTCGCTTATATGACTTGGGATGGTTATAACTATGAAGATGCCATCATCTTGAGTGAACGTCTTGTTAAAGAAGATGTTTATACATCGGTTCACTTGGAAGAATTTGAATCAGAAACACGTGATACTAAGTTAGGCCCTGAAGAAATCACTCGCGAAATTCCAAACGTTGGTGAAGAAGCTCTTAAAGACCTTGATGAAATGGGTATCATTCGTATTGGTGCTGAAGTTAAAGAAGGTGACATCCTTGTAGGTAAAGTAACACCTAAAGGTGAAAAAGACCTTTCTGCTGAAGAACGTCTTCTTCACGCAATCTTCGGTGATAAATCTCGTGAAGTTCGTGATACATCACTTCGTGTACCACACGGTGGAGATGGTGTCGTTCGTGACGTTAAAATCTTTACACGTGCAAACGGTGATGAATTGCAATCAGGTGTTAACATGCTCGTTCGTGTTACATCGCACAAAAACGTAAATCAAAGTCGGAGATAAAATGGCCGGTCGTCATGGTAACAAAGGGGTTGTTTCTCGTGTTGTTCCAGTTGAAGACATGCCTTACCTTCCAGACGGAACTCCAGTCGATATCATGTTGAACCCACTTGGGGTGCCATCTCGTATGAACATCGGACAAGTTATGGAACTTCACCTTGGTATGGCTGCTCGTAACCTTGGTATCCACATTGCAACACCGGTCTTCGACGGGGCAACTTCAGAAGATCTTTGGGATACAGTTAACGAAGCTGGTATGGCTAGCGACGCTAAGACAGTTCTTTACGATGGACGTACTGGTGAACCATTTGATAACCGTGTATCAGTTGGCGTCATGTACATGATCAAACTTCACCACATGGTTGATGATAAACTTCACGCACGTTCAGTTGGTCCTTACTCACTCGTTACACAACAGCCTCTTGGTGGTAAAGCACAATTTGGTGGACAACGTTTCGGTGAAATGGAAGTTTGGGCTTTGGAAGCTTACGGTGCATCAAACGTCCTTCAAGAAATCTTGACTTACAAGTCAGATGATGTGACTGGTCGTCTTAAAGCTTATGAAGCCATCACTAAAGGTAAACCAATTCCAAAACCAGGTGTGCCAGAATCATTCCGAGTTCTTGTTAAAGAATTGCAATCACTTGGTCTTGACATGCGCGTACTTGACGAAGATGACAACGAAGTTGAACTTCGAGACCTTGATGAAGGTGAAGATGACGACGTAATGCACGTTGATGATCTTGAAAAAGCTCGTCAAAAACAAGAAACAGAAGAAGATGAAAAAGCTGAAGTTTCTGCAGAAGAAAAATAATAATAGGAAAGAATAATTTGGGCATAAGAGTTGCAAGTAAATCTTGCTCCTCTTGGTCGGATTGTTTGGATAAGTCCTATAACGATAAATGATGTCTTGCAGACAAAAGTTTATAAGTCGTGACAAGTTAGAAAGTAGCTCTGCTATTTTCAAAAGAACAATAAAGAAAGGTAAAACTAGTGGTTGACGTAAATCGTTTTAAAAGTATGCAAATCACATTAGCCTCACCAAGTAAGGTCCGTTCATGGTCTTATGGTGAAGTTAAAAAACCTGAAACAATCAACTATCGTACGCTCAAACCAGAACGTGAAGGTCTTTTTGATGAAGTAATCTTTGGACCAACAAAAGACTGGGAATGTGCTTGTGGTAAATATAAACGTATTCGTTATAAAGGAATTGTTTGTGACCGCTGTGGTGTTGAAGTAACACGTGCTAAAGTTCGTCGTGAACGTATGGGACACATTGAATTGAAAGCTCCAGTATCACACATCTGGTACTTCAAAGGTATTCCATCACGCATGGGACTTACTCTTGACATGAGTCCACGTGCTCTTGAAGAAGTTATTTACTTCGCTGCTTATGTAGTTATCGATCCAAAAGATACTCCGCTTGAACCAAAATCACTTTTGACTGAGCGTGAATATCGTGAAAAATTACAAGAATACGGACAAGGATCATTTGTTGCGAAAATGGGTGCGGAAGCTATCCAAGATCTTCTTAAACGCGTTGATTTGAAATCTGAAATCGCTGAGCTTAAGGAAGAATTGAAAACAGCAACAGGGCAAAAACGTATCAAAGCTGTCCGTCGTTTAGATGTGTTGATGCCTTCTACAAATCTGGTAACAAACCGGAATGGATGGTACTTAACATCTTGCCAGTTATTCCACCCGATCTTCGTCCAATGGTTCAATTGATGGTGGACGTTTCGCTGCATCTGACTTGAACGACCTTTACCGTCGTGTTATCAACCGTAACAACCGTTTGGCTCGTTTGCTTGAATTGAATGCCCCTGGTATCATCGTGCAAAACGAAAAACGTATGTTGCAAGAAGCTGTCGATGCTCTTATCGATAACGGTCGTCGTGGTCGTCCAATCACAGGTCCTGGTAGCCGTCCTCTTAAATCTTTGAGCCACATGCTTAAAGGTAAACAAGGTCGTTTCCGTCAAAACTTGCTTGGTAAACGTGTTGACTTCTCTGGACGTTCAGTTATCGCCGTAGGTCCAACACTTAAAATGTATCAATGTGGTGTGCCACGTGAAATGGCTATCGAATTGTTCAAACCATTTGTAATGCGTGAAATTGTTGCTCGTGATTACGCTGGTAACGTTAAAGCTGCTAAACGTATGGTTGAACGTGGAGATGAACGTATTTGGGATATTCTTGAAGAAGTTATCAAAGAACACCCAGTACTTCTTAACCGCGCACCTACTCTTCACCGTTTGGGTATCCAAGCCTTTGAACCAGTCCTTATCGATGGTAAAGCACTTCGTCTTCACCCACTTGTTTGTGAAGCCTACAATGCCGACTTCGATGGTGACCAAATGGCCATCCACGTACCACTTTCTGAAGAAGCTCAAGCAGAAGCACGTCTTCTTATGCTTGCCGCAGAACACATCCTTAACCCTAAAGATGGTAAACCAGTCGTAACACCATCTCAAGATATGGTTCTTGGTAACTACTACCTAACTATGGAAGAACCAGGTCGTGAAGGTGAAGGAATGATCTTCAAAGACCGCGATGAAGCAGTTATGGCATACCGTAATGGTTATGTTCACTTACACACACGTGTTGGTATCACAGTTGATAGCATGCCAAACAAACCATGGACTGATGAACAAAAACACAAAATCATGGTTACAACTGTTGGTAAAATCCTCTTTAACGACATCATGCCTGATGATCTACCTTACCTTCAAGAACCAAACAATGCTAACTTGACTGAAAAAACTCCAGATAAATACTTCTTGGCACCTGGTCAAGATATCCGCACTGTTATCGACAGCTTGGATATCAACGTTCCATTCAAGAAGAAAAATCTTGGTAACATTATCGCGGAAATCTTTAAACGTTTCCGTACAACAGAAACATCAGCCTTCCTTGACCGCTTGAAAGACCTTGGTTACTACCATTCAACTCTTGCTGGTTTGACAGTGGGTATCGCCGATATCCCAGTTATCGATAACAAACAAGAAATTATCGATGCAGCCCACACGAAAGTTGAACAAATTAACAAAGCCTTCCGTCGTGGTTTGATGACTGATGATGATCGTTATGTTGCTGTTACAACAACATGGCGTGAAGCTAAAGAAGAACTTGAACAACGTCTGATTGAAACACAAGATCCTAAGAACCCTATCGTTATGATGATGGACTCAGGAGCTCGTGGTAACATCTCTAACTTCTCACAACTTGCCGGTATGCGTGGTTTGATGGCTGCTCCGAATGGACGTATCATGGAATTGCCTATCTTGTCTAACTTCCGTGAAGGTTTGTCTGTCTTGGAAATGTTCTTCTCAACTCACGGTGCTCGTAAAGGTATGACTGATACAGCCCTTAAGACTGCTGACTCTGGTTACCTTACTCGTCGTTTGGTTGACGTTGCCCAAGATGTTATCATTCGTGAAGACGATTGTGGAACTGATCGTGGTCTTGTCATCCGTGCTATCACTGATGGTAAAGAAGTTACAGAAACTCTTGAAGAACGTCTTGTTGGTCGTTACACTAAGAAATCTGTTAAACACCCTGAAACTGGCGAAGTTATCGTTGGTCCAGACGTATTGATTACTGAAGATATGGCAGCTGAAATTGTTAAAGCTGGTGTAGAAGAAGTAACAATCCGTTCAGTATTTACATGTAACACTCGTCATGGTGTATGTCGTCACTGTTATGGTGTCAACCTTGCTACAGGTGATGCGGTTGAAGTTGGTGAAGCAGTTGGTACAATTGCCGCTCAATCTATCGGTGAACCTGGTACACAGCTTACAATGCGTACCTTCCACACGGGTGGTGTTGCGTCAAATACCGATATCACACAAGGTCTTCCTCGTATCCAAGAAATCTTTGAAGCTCGTAACCCTAAAGGTGAAGCAGTTATCACTGAAGTTAAAGGTACTGTTGTTGACATCGAAGAAGATGCTTCTACACGTACTAAGAAAGTTTACGTTCAAGGTAAAACTGGTATGGGTGAATACGTGGTACCATTCACAGCTCGTATGAAAGTAGCTATTGGTGATGAAGTTCACCGTGGTGCTTCACTTACTGAAGGTTCTATCCAACCTAAACGTCTCCTTGAAGTTCGTGATACATTATCAGTTGAAACTTACCTTCTTGCCGAAGTACAAAAAGTATACCGTAGCCAAGGGGTAGAAATCGGTGATAAACACGTCGAAGTAATGGTTCGTCAAATGCTTCGTAAAGTTCGTATCATGGATCCAGGTGATACAGATCTTCTTCCAGGTACACTTATGGATATCGCAGACTTCACAGATGCTAACAAAGATGTTGTTATCTCTGGTGGTATTCCTGCAACTGCACGTCCAGTACTTATGGGTATTACTAAAGCTTCGCTTGAAACTAATTCATTCTTGTCAGCTGCATCATTCCAAGAAACAACTCGTGTTCTTACAGATGCTGCTATCCGTGGTAAAAAAGATCACCTTCTTGGTCTTAAAGAAAATGTTATCATCGGTAAAATTATTCCAGCTGGTACAGGTATGGCACGTTACCGTAACCTTGAACCACAAGCTGTTAATGAACTTGAAACAAGTGAAGAAGCTGAAATAGTTGAAGCAACTGCAACAACAGAAGCAGAATAATCTGATTTCACATTTTAGTTTAATAAATGAAAAATGCCTGAGTTTATCTCAGGCCTTTTTGTTAAGCTTTTTAGATGATAATGGTTATAAATAAGCAAATATATTTTAAATTAGCTTTAATTCTTATATAATAAAGAGCATAAGGAAGTGAAAAAAATGTATCAAGTAATCAAAATGTTTGGGGACTGGGAACCTTGGTGGTTTTTGGATGATTGGCAGGATGATATCATCGAAGAACAAACTTTTGAATACTTTGAAGAAGCTGTGTCATTTTACAAATCAGAATGGCAATCGTTAAGAATGAATCTGCCGATCTGTAAGTGTCATGATAATTTTCAAGCTGCTTTCTGGGATCAAACCGAGAAACGTTGGTGTGAAAATTGTGGTGATTATTTGCAGCAATATCATTCTCTTTTAATCTTAAAGGATGGGCAAGAATTGACGAAAGAGTATTTTGCTTATCATTTTAATGTTCGAGATGACGAACCAAGCCCCAGACCTCAAAATTGCAAATTTA
>ENA-OQMZ01000572-OQMZ01000572.1-human-gut-metagenome-genome-assembly--contig:-NODE-572-length-15452-cov-2.769462_pt1 | contig 15452 bp, 21 predicted proteins | sample MGYA00242621_ERZ504862 | MGnify/ENA primary metagenome ERZ504862 (study PRJEB26092, sample SAMD00036393) | human gut metagenome | host: Homo sapiens | study: EMG produced TPA metagenomics assembly of... | reverse complement strand
GTTGCGTAAAGTCTTTCGGTCTTTATCTAGGGACATGATTTCAAAGTGTTCCTTAACCTGGTGCACGATACAACGCTGATACTCTGTTTTGGGAAAGGCGGGCAGCAATAGCTTCTTTGATTCCTGTCAGGCCATCAGCACAGATGATCAATACATCTTTTACACCCCGGTTTTTCAGCTCATTCATAACCGACAGCCAGTATTTTGCACTTTCATTGTCTCCGATACTGATCGTCAGGACTTCCTTTCTTTCCTTCTGTATTGATTCCCAGAATGACGTAAGCGGCAAGCTTACGGATCACTCCATTATCCCGCACAGAATAATGGATCGCATCAATATACAGGATCGGATATACCTCATCTAATGGTCGGTTCTGCCAGTCCTCGATCTGTGGAAGGATCTTGTCTGTAACATCAGAAATGAAACTTTCGGATGTTTCAAAACCATAAATATCTTCGATAGTTTCGGAGATCTGTCGTGTAGTCATACCTTTTGCGTACATGGAGATAATCTTTTGATCAATATCAGAAATGTCTTTCTGGCGTTTTTTTACTACCTGTGGCTCAAAAGTTGATTTACGATCCTGCGGCACTTCGATTTCCATAGAACCATAACGGCTATTGACCTGTTTGCGTTTATAGCCATTTCTATAGTCATCATTATCAGAACGTTCTGATTTTTCATAGCCGAGATGATCATCCATTTCCGCTTCCATCATCTCCTTAATGGTGCCGCCTAAAAGATCTTTCAGGGCGTCCTGGATATCTTCTGCGGACTGAATATCATACTCTTCAAGAAGCTGGTGGATAATGTTTCTTTTTCCTTCTGTCATTTGTACTCGATGTACAGGTTTCTTTTGTCTTGCCATAATAAAAGGCCCTCCTAATGATATTTATTTTATCATAGAAGAACCTTTTAAACACTATTTTACAGAAAAAGTTTCATACTCTCATTTGTAACTATTCACAAATCTTATATCAGTTTTTAACGTTTATACAAAACTTGAAACGGTCTCTGGCTTTTACGATTTAGCCACAGCCTATCAGTCTGTGCACGTCAACTATTGAAAGCGCCGTATACCGAACGGTACGTACGGTGCTGTGAGAGGACGGCGGTTAGTCACCGCCTCCTACTCGATTTCGTCCTAGAAATCCCCCGATTCACCCCAAGAAACTTATCCCTATACTCAATCGCCTTCTCCGGCTTCTTCCACCGTGCATACAGATTATTCAGATACCGATAGGTCGTCCTCATATAGTCATTATCTGTTCCTACAGCATTTCCAATAATGCTCTCAGCCCCAAGCAGATTTATCTCTGCCGCTTCCGGCTTTCTTTCCATCATATCAATAATCCCCTGACTCAGCTTACAGATACCATAATCCAGAGAGGTATCCGACAGATGTTCCAATACCAAGGTTTCATATTGCTCCAGTACAATTTTTGCATTGTCCACATCCTTTGCCAGCAACAGCATATTGATAAGGTTCATCATTTGTTGCAAGGAATCATGGGATTCGGTTAGTCCCAAGTGGCATATTCTATACGGATATTAAAAGCCGTACGCAGTGCTTTGGCTGCCTCATTCCCTTGTTTCATCAGTAGATAAGTGTTGGAAAGGTTGTTGTACAGATTGGACAGCAGGTTGGTAGTCCGCATATCTGCATCCTTAGTATGAAGCTTTTCCATAATGTTGATTGCCTTTTCACGCTTCTTTACTGCATTTCCATAATCCTTTTTCAACAGAAAACATTCTGCCTTATAATCCAGTAGCAGTGCCTTATCACAAGGAGACTCCAGCTTGTATTCTTCCATAACATAGCTGATTCTTTCAGTAAGTTTGGGCAGGTAATCTGATACAAGATACTTGTCCAAATATGGGAACACATCCTGCAAGAATAGCAGAAAATATGCTCCATCATCCACAATAATACGCTCCGTCACACTGATGAGAGAGGCTATGACATTTTCCGGTCTGCGTAGCTCCAAACCATGTGCCAGGCAGATAAGGTGGAGGTTGTCCAACAGAGTACTACAGGCAGTAACCGTTGGCATGGTCTCAATAGCAATCACTTCTTGCAACAGCGGATGCAGGCTGATTTTCTTGTTATCCGTATCCTCGTTGATAAATCCGTACTTAATAAGGTGGTTCACATCTGTGAGGTTATCAAGCTTCATCCAGTTCTTAAAGCTATTCTTTATTACACCGGAAACCGGTAGCAGGGACAGATTGCGGAGAATGTCCAATTGCTGATTGGATAATTTACCAAGCTGTAGGAGCTTGCTTAAATGCTCTATCATCAGTCCGTCTGTAAATCATCATCCTTATACAGTTCTACATCTTCCCCGGAGGTAATATTCAAGCCACAGGTTTTCAACTCTGCCAGCAGTTCTTCCGGCTCCATGCCACTGGCTGTCAGAGACAAAGCAGACAGGCAAACCGTAAGAGTGTGGCAACCTACCGTCTGAATAATCTCCTTTACCACATCTTGAGAACTCTTTGCAGAAGGGCAATGCTTATAAAACAATTCTATAAGCTCAGTATCTGCGTCCATTTCAGAAATCTTTATCGTCTCATATTGTGAAATATTGCAACGACTGGTAACCAGTATTTTGCAATTCAATTTTATAAATTCCTTGAAGAAAGCATCCTCTTTCGGCAGAACATTGAAGTTATCAATGATAATCAAACTGTCAGAGTGGAGCTTTTTTAATATTCTCATATGCTTGTCAAAAAGCATTTCTTCACTCATATCAGCGGTATCATCGCTAAATTCCATGTGAGCAACACATTTCTTCAAATCACCACCATAAAACAGATGAATGATATTTGTGTATTTCTTTTCGTTCTTCTTGGCATAGGTCTTTACCAATTCACTTTTACCCATACCTGCAGTTCCGGTGATAAATACAGGATTATGGTCCTGTAATGCCTTAGCAACAGCCTTCAGTTCCTCTTTTCGTCCAATAAAATAGCAGTTGGCAGAAGGAAGTCTGTTACTCAGCAGAATATCTGATAGGTCAGGGGATAGCAGAGTATGCTTGCTGTCATGGTCGTTTAAAATGGCATAGCGTATAAGGGCAGTGATAAGTTCTGCGTCATCGGTTATCCTTGCAAATTCATCGGCTTTTTTGGTGCCGATTACATCCACACTGTCTGCAACTAATTCCAAAAGCAATTCCCTTGTGCAGGCACATTGATAAGGTTGGGAATGACATCATCCTGAATGTTATTTTGAATACCGTCAAATCCGGCATTGTCATAAAAGGACAATATTTCTTTTGGGATGGGACGATCACCGGTACACCATCTGCTGTAGGTAACATTTTTCTCAAAATCATCTTTTTCAAATAAATCCATATTGCTCAAGCAGTCAAAGAAGATATCCTCAATCATTCGGTACTGGGCGTAGGTTTTCTTTTTATTTTCCAATAACACTCCAATCACGTTGGAGAAGGTAATGCGGTTCTGCAATTTTTCACTTCCAATCTATTTTGTCAACTTTTGGTCAAGTCTTCGTCAATGATAATCCCGGTCAGAATTTCGTATCATTAACCCATGAAAACGTAGCCGCCACGAGCCAGCAGGCAAATGAATGAGCTACATGAATATATTACAAGCATAGCTTGTAATCCGGCTAGTGATTTCACCCTTGCAAGCAAGTGAAATCACTAGCGCCATTATAACACGCTACAAACAAATGTTCTATACGAACTTTATTGAATTTGAACCTTGAAAAACAATCCGGAAACGGATTCATGAGCTGTATTCTATGTCAACAGACCTTGCGAAGAGACTTGAGCAATCAAGCGGAGCGAGGGAAGACACTTCCGTCAAGGGTGGGAAAGGAACTCGAGCAGGAGTAGCTACAGGCGATAAGCTAAAGGTCAGCTGTAACGCTGACGGCATAGGATATGAATGGAAGCCAAAACGGTCTAACAACTTTTGTCAGAGATTTTCTTGAATAAGCCAATTTCTTATGGAAAGTAGGTGATAACGCAGAAATAAGAGTGAGGAGGTGTAGCAGATGACGAAGGAGATGGAATTTGCAAAGTGTATGGCTTTGCTTCGTAAGGCGGTTCGTATGGAACTAATTACTGAAGCAGAGTATACCATAGCAAGAAACAAGCTGATGGACAGATTTCTCATTATTCGTGAGGATGATCCAAAGGCGGCGTAATTTTATGGATGTGTAGAAATTATTTTACCGCACATTCGTTAACATTTGATTTTTCATTTATGATGTCAGCATACAAGGCAACTTACTTGTTGTTGGCATCATTTTCATTATAACAGAATTAAAACAGGAGGATTTTATTATGCAGGAAGTACAAGTTTTAGAAGCAACAAGAACTGCTCCTAACAGCAGGGGCAGGGTAAGAAGCAACCCGATAACAGTGGAAAGGATTCGTGTGGCAGCCTATGTTAGAGTATCTACGGATGACGATGACCAGTTGGGCAGCTTTGAATCCCAGAAACTTTATTATGAAGAGAAAATTGGTGAGAATCCCGAATGGGTTAATGCCGGGATTTTTGCTGATGAGGCGATTACCGGAACCAAGACCGACAAGCGAACCGGATTTCAGGAAATGATTAACCGATGCTTAAATGGTGAGATTGATTTGATTCTGACCAAGTCCATATCCCGATTTGCCAGAAATACGCTGGATACCTTGCAGTATTCCAGAATGCTTAAGGATAAGAATATTGGTATTATTTTTGAAAAAGAAAACATCAGCACCTTGGATATGCAGGGAGAGATGCTTTTGACAATTATGAGTTCCCTGGCACAGCAGGAGTTGAGTCTTTATCCAAGAATGTTACCATGGGACTTAAGATGAAAATGAAGCGTGGTGAACTGATTGGTTTTAACGGCTGTCTTGGTTATGATTATCACCCGGAAGACAAGAGCCTGACGGTAAATGAGTATGAGGCGGAAACGGTGCGAATGATTTATGATTTGTATCTTCAGGGGTATGGAACAACTACCATAGCTCATCGGTTGACGGAGCTTGGCAGGAGAAATAAAAAGGGCGAAGTAATCTGGCACACTCATGGCGTGATGGGAATTATTAAGAATGAAAAGTACAAGGGTGATGTTCTTCTAGGAAAAACCTTTACTACCGACTATCAGTAAGCGTAGACTTGCTAATATGGGTGAGCAGGATCAGTTTTATATCAGAGACCATCATGAGTCTATCGTTTCCAGAGAGGTGTGGGATGAGGCAGAGCGCATCCGCATGAAGCGTTCTAAGAATAAAATTATGGAGACCAGTGGAAACAGGGAGCGTTATACCCGTCAATATGCTTTCAGCAGTATGTGTGAGTGCAGCTATTGTGGACATAAGCTTACCCGAAGGACAAGGCACAGCAGTTCCATTTATGAAAAGCCTGTGTGGCAGTGTATGAATGCCACCAAGAATGGAATTAAGAATTGTCCACATTGCAAAGCCATTGATGAGGCGATTTTGGAAGGAGCTTTTTTGGAAGCCTTTGGATTGCTGGCAGGGAATTTTGATGATGTGCTGGATATAGTTATGTCGAATGTGGAGGAGGCTTTGAACAATGCAGAGGATGTTCGTAAGAAGCAACAGCTTGATAAGGACATTTCTTCCTTGGAATCAAAAAAATCCCGAATGACAGATATGCTCATTGATGGTACAATAAGTAAGGAAGTTTATGATGAAAAGGTACTTGAATTTACCCGTAAACTTCATACTCTTTCTGAGAGAAGATATCTTTTGGAGGAGTCAATTAACAAACAGAAAGATGTTGGCAAGCGAATGTCAGCACTTCGTGAGACACTAATCAGTGAGCAGGTGCTGGATGAATTTGACAGAGTGGTGTTTGAGAGTATTATTGAGAAGGTTCTGGTTGGAGCTTTGATGAGGAAGGTAATCCCGACCCATACAAGCTGACCTTTGTGCTAAAGGGAAACCAGTCGGGAACCGTTCCCAATGCCAAGGAACATTACAAAGCAATTCAGAAGGAATTGAAGAAAGGAAATAAGGTGTCTTAAGATGGAGAGAAAGCTGACAAAAGTTGTTGATGGAACCGAAATAACAGTGGGTGGAAAAATGTGTTCATGCGGCACAGACATGGCTAATGATTTGTGTTCATGGGAGTGTCCCGACACATGTGGAGACGGTTGTACTGCTTTCCTACAAAAAGCCAGACGGACATATCAACGTAAAAGTTGAGTTTGGCGAAGGTGAGGGAAAAGTTCCGCTTGATGATATCGCTCAAAGAGCGGAAAGCTATAAGCCCAAAGAACGAGTGACCTACAAAATGATAAAGGAGTACATAGAAGCTAAATACGGCTTCAAAGTACATACCGCATATACCGCAGAGGTAAAGAGAGATTTAGGCTTGCCAATGTACGATGCTCCTAATGCGGTAGAAGAATTGAAACAGCCGAGGAAGCATCCGACAGCAGAGAAGGTGGAAGCGATAAAGGATGCGTTGAAGCATTTTGAAGTGATTTAATGAGGATAGGCGTATCATTAGAAATAGTGGTACGCTTATTTTTTTACATAGTTGTCTTTTCGTTGACCAATATTTTATTTGGTTATAAAAGCGGAGGACAGATTTTATACTAAACTGCCTAATTGATAGAATTAAAAGCGTTCACTTTGCTATTATTGACTTAAAGAGAAAAATCAAATATAATATAGTAAAGTGCCCAATCGTTGACTTGATTAGGGGCGATTAAATAGAGGTGAAGATATGCTTCAGAATAAAGATATTGAGACACTGAGAATGTTGTTTAGCAGTCATAATTATGTTATGACTACTGCTGAACTTACAGCTTCAAAGTTATACTATGCAGATATAAAACAACTTTTAGATGAAGGATTGATTGAAAGAGTCAGGCGAGGTTACTATCACTGGACTCAAGATTATGGAGAAAGTGAAGTTGTCATTATCAATCGATTGTTTCCCGATGCAGTGCTCTGTATGGAGACTGCCCTATTCTATTATAGATACAGTGACAGAAATCCTGCCGAATGGAACTTTGCAATAGATAAAAATGTCTCTAAGCGGCGAACAAAAATCGATTATCCGTTTATAAAGGCATATCGTGTAGAGTCAGAGTTGGTTACGCTGGGCGAAACCGAAGGTGAAATTGATTTCCACAAAGTCCGCATTTATGACCGTGACCGTACTATTTGCGATGTGCTGCGAAATATGAACAAGATAGATAAGGAGGTTTTTAATAAAGCAGTACAAGGCTATGTTAAGGACCCGAAAAAGAATATACCGAATCTTATAGAATATGCGAAAGCTTTGCGTGTTCAAACGCGTGTAAAAGAATTGATTGGAGTGTGGTTGTAATGGCAGATATAGCAGCTTCCGTTCTGGCAAAGCTGAGAAATAAAGCAAAAGCTTCTAGTATCAGTTACCAGCAATGTTTGCAGCTTTTTGTGCAGGAAGAATTTTTGAGAAAGTTATCAAAATCTGGGTGTGAGGATACGCTTATACTCAAAGGTGGATTGTTCATTTATACTTTAACTAATTTTGAAAGTAGAGCAACAATTGATGTCGATTTCTTGCTCCGTGGATACTCTAATACAATAGATGATGTAAAAGAGTTGATTTGTAAAATCATCGACACGCCGACTGGTAACGATTATATAGAAATGCGAGCAAAAGGCTTTGAAGAGATTTCTCCGCAAAGAAAATATCACGGTATCAGTACACAAATTATTGCTCAAATAAAAAATGTGCGTGTGCCGTTTAATGTTGATATAGGAGTGGGCGATATTATAGTCCCCCGTGCCGAAGAACGCACAATCAACACTCAGCTTCCAGATTTTGAAGCACCTGTAATCAAAACTTATTCCCTTGAAAGCACCATTGCCGAGAAGTTTGATGCCATACTGCAACGCTTTGAACTGACAGGCAGGATGAAAGATTTTTATGACATCTATTATCTTTCAAGGACATTCGATTTTGAGGGTGCAAAATTACAGGCAGCTATATTTGAAACCTTACAGCGGCGTGGCACTCCCTATGACAGAGATAGTTTTAAGCGTGTTGTTGCACTTGCCGATGATGAAGATATGCAGAAGCGTTGGAAATTCTTTTTGAAAACCATAAAAGATAACACACTTGAGTTTCCATTTGTCATTGAAGAAATCCAGACTTTTCTTGAGCCTGTGTTTGATACGATAGTGAATGAGAAAGAGTGGCAAAACATATGGCAAGGCAATGCGAAAAAATGGTCAAATCTGAAGGGAGGTATTGACCGTGACAAGAGCAGTTAATGATGCAACATTGCAAAAAGCTGGTGATATATACCAGTATCTAATAGCTTTAAGAGATTGCTTCGAATTGAACGATGGCGATACTCTGCAAATTGAGACAAATGGTGATGTGAGCATTATAAATGATGTGGGTGGTCGCTTTCAGAGAGAAGTAAAACATCATTTTGGGAATACATCTATTTCGGACAGAGATATAGATTTTTGGAAGACACTTGCAAATTGGTATGTAGACTATGAGCGTGTAAAAAACTTTTCCAATTATATACTCAGTACTACAGCTACAATAAAAAAGTGATTCTCCGTTTCATAGTTGGAATAATATAAAAAAGACTGAGAAATTAAAATGCTTAAAAGACATAGGAGCTACCTCTAAGAAAACTGAAGAAACATTCAGGAATCAATATAATAGAATTTTCGGTGACTCTTATGACGAAAGTCGCCTTTTGGAAATATTAGATAAATTTACGATTGAAGCTGCAAAAACTTCAATAGACGGTATATCGAATGAATTTTCTAAATATGTAGGTCACATTCCTTCCGAAAATAGAGACGGATATATAGGTGCTTTGCTTGGCGAAATATTAATAAAAGTTAAGGAACCCCCGCATAAATGGGAGGTGACCAAGTCAGCATTTGATGAAATTCTACAGATACAATCAGCAGCATATGGAACAAAAGGAACTGCGCCACTTCCAAATGAGTACGCAAAAGCAGTTGTTCCTAAAGACAAAATTACTACACTAGAACAGAAAAAAATTTGTTGCTTCTATTCGTGAGATTAAGTATGACAAAATGATTCCAAATGCAATGTCAGATTATTGGAAAGCTGATTTAACCGTTGCCAAATATTTTAGGGACAACCTTATGTATTTAGAAAGTCTTGAATCATATATGGAAGATTTGTCTGCAAAGATGCAATATAGTAAAGCGAATAGCGATTTGAATGCTGAAGGAGCAACCGAGGAAGGACAAATAAGAATTTCAAAGCAGCTTTACAATGGTGTAATGAGTTGGGATGCGAATGATTTTGGCTCTATTATTCGTAATCAAGGATACTTCCAGCGAGGAGTTATACATAACATAGTGGACGAAACAGATTTCAAATGGAAAGTAGGTGAAGAAAAGAATGAGCATAAATAACATCAAAAAGCTTTCAATGAATCCTCATTTTTATTCTTTACTAATGCAGAGTTTTCTTTCTGGTTACGAAAAACCTTGTGAGATAAAATTACCGTTTATGGCAATTCCAATTTTACTGTATGCTGAATCACGAGAAAAATTAGTAAATGCAAATAGAAGAAGTCGAATAGATACTTTGTTTCAGTCCCCTCAAATTATTGATGAACGTAAGATTTCTGGTAAAACAAGGTTATCTGGCTATGTTGACAGATATAATTCACTTAAACCATATTGTAAAGAAGCAATTATTATTTTATTTTCCGAAGGAAAAATAGCCTTTAACAATCACAAGATTGTCCTTATCAAGAAAATTGATTACAAAGATTTTGAGGGAGCTATCAAAGATTGGATTAAATGTGCATTTTACCTTGGAGTTGTGTTTTCAAAAACCACCGAAGACCATTTATCTTTCTTTTTAGGAGTTGATACAAAATGAAAAGTTATATAAAAGCTATTATTATATTTGATAAAAATGGCGAAAAAAGAGTAGTTCCACTTGAGCAAGGAGTAAATATAATCACTGGCGAATCCAAAACAGGTAAAAGTGCATTAGTTGAGATAATTGATTATTGCTTGTGCAGTACTCGTTGTACAATACCAAAAGGCAAAATAACCGACTTTTCGTATCTTTATACTCTTGTAATGGCTATAGATGATAATACCTATGTTATCGCTCGTTATAATTGGGATGATGGCAGCAAAATGCATTTTTCTAAAGAAGCAAAGGGCTTTGAACCTGAAAATTTGGAGTTAAGCTATTTTGTAGAAAAACCGGCTTTGCCGTATAAAGATGTAAAAAATGAGATTGAATGTGCATTAGGCTTATTTGTGACAAATATGGCTACCGATGCTGACCAACAAGGGAAAAAAGCGTCATTAAGAAATATGGTTTCTTACTTGTTTCAACATCAAAACTTAATGGCAAGTAAGTTTTGCGTTATTCTATCGGTTCTCAGATTTTTATAAAAGAAAAGATGTGATAGACCAATTTCCTGTTTTTGCAGGTATGATTAGTCAAGAGTATTATAGCGACTTAATTCAAATTAAATACATTAAAAGCTCAATTGAAACAAAAATACAAAAAACAGAAAGCTAATGAAAAAAGCACTGCATATATTAAAGAAAATCTTTCGCCGTTATTAACGGATTATTTTGCATTGCTTGAACAGGATTTTGACGGAAAAATTTCAGTACAGAAAATGCTTAAAATAGCTTCTGATTTACCAGAGTTCGATGACACGCAACTTTTTGGTGAAAATAAAATAGCTGAACGTTACAGTGAATTAAATGCCGTATTAGAAAATCTCAGAAATGAAGAACGAGAAATCTTATTAAAAATTAAAAATATAGATAATGCTTTTGATACAGGCAGTTCTTTTACTCAAATGTTGAAGGATTTGAAACAACAAACAAGTATAGCCGAAATTGAAACTGACGAATATACCTGTCCTCTTTGCGGTCACGAATGTAAAGAAATTGCCGAGAATGATTCAAAGCTCATTGAGGCTACAGAATGGTTAGATAACGAATTAAGAATTACCGAAAAATACACTTCCGATTTTTCTGAAGATGTTAGAAAACTCAAGGAATCTCACTCAAAGATTGATGAAAAAATACGAGATGTTTGGAAACAGATAAAGACAATTGAGGAAAAATTCATTTCATCAAAAGCTCTTGTTTCAAAGAGAGAAAAAGTAAATTACGCAAAAGCGAGAATCGCTTTATATGCTGAAATGAGTAGCTCTGGTATATTTGAAACGGTTGATGGAGATATTGAAGAACTTAAAGAAAAAAATTGCCAGACTCGAAGAAAAAAATCAAAGGATTTGATGTTGATAAGAAGATGTCAAAAGCTGAGAGCTTTTTATCAAACAATATGAATCGTCTTTCTTTAACGCTTGATTTTGAAGAAGAGTATAGACCGATTGACTTGAATTTTGGTTTAACAGACGGTAGCTTTGACATTTATCAGCACCAGAAAAGCAATGAGAATATCCATCTATACGAGATGGGGAGTGGTGCAAATTGGGTTTCCTGCCATATTGCTCTGTTTTTAAGTTTCCTGCGTTTTTTTGCAACTCAGGACAATTCACCGATGCCTTTGGTTATGTTTTTTGACCAACCAAGTCAAGTGTATTTCCCACAAGGTAATGATAAAGACGAAATCACGCAAGCAGATTTGATTGCCGTCAATAAAATGTATAAGACAATTTTTGATGAAATCAATTCCATCGGTGAAGACACAGGAATATTGCCTCAAATTATTATTGTAGACCATGTGGACGGGAAAAACTTGGAGTGCAAAGAAGAATTTGAAAGATATATTCGGTGTAATTGGAGAAATGATACAGGTCTGATTTAAATACAGTATTATAAAAAGGAAGACAATAATATGACCAAAATATACAGCCTTAATAGTGATGTAAAATTTCCAGATATGGAACACTATGATATGGGTAAAGCAAGTGATATGGCGTTGTATTTAGCCCATTGCGATTTCTATCCCTTTAGGAGTGTAATAGAAAACAATAAAATAGCTCTTGATGCAATTGATGAGAGCTACAGAAATCTGGCGGAAGAAGCAAGATTAAAAAATGATTTTTTTACTGAGCAATGGGCTATGACAAGCGGGACTTTACATTCTTGTCGGGTGGATTTGTTGACTCAATATTCATTGCTTTTAACAATGGTATCATTATTAGAAGAAGCAGTAAATACTCTTTGCCGTTTATATCACAACATCAATCATTTGGACAAGGAAGTAAAAGATATTAAAGGAAGTGGGTTAGAGCGTGCTGCTAAATACTTAAAAGATGTAGTCGGTATTGACGGCTTTACAGCTGATAAACAATGGGAATACATTACTGTTATTCGTGATGCTCGTAATATGGTTGTCCATAATGGTGGAAGAATATATAAAGAATTCGATAAATACGATAAATTTAAAATTGTCTACAGAGAAGAGGACCACCAACTTTATCTGGAATATAACGACATCGTTAAGATGTATGATGCTATTCTTGATTTTATGGATAGAACTTTTAGGATTATTCCATAAGGTTAATGAAAAGTGAAGTGTGCTATTTGAGAAAAGTTTTGACCCTGAGAAGCATCGGAAATGTTCCAAAACACAAAACCGCTTAGAAACCCCTGTTTTAGGGGTCTCTGGGTACATAGCTTAAAAACCTCGGACAAGGTATTAAGGTATGGCGAGAATAATCAAGTAGAATTTTCCGAACATCCAACTGTGGTACAGCGTGGCAATGAGCAAACAATCAACATCTACGCCGCTATTCCCAATGTAGCATAGGACAAACCTATTACACATTGGAGCTTATCTCTACTCCACTTTATAATATAGGTACAAGGAGGTTGTGACAATGAAAGATAAAACCAATTATCTGTATTTGGATAGCCACGAAAGAAAACTTTTGATACATAGCCTTGTAGAGTTAAAAAATCAGCTCATACAGCAAGGCAGATATACGGATTGTATTGACGAGCTTATTTTTAAGGTTATAAATGCACCGATCAAGAGAATGAAAATTGAATATGTCTAAGGCAAATTACGAAGCCGCTTATTCTTATTGATTTTAAGAGTAGGCGGCTTTTTTGCGTTCTCTGGTACTGTTTACATAGCTACCTTGACAAAGTGGCTAAATCTATGTGAAAGGAGGACGCATCTATGTCAAATTGCAAAGTAATTGCTCTGACTAACCAGAAGGGTGGTGTCAGAAAAACAACCACAGTGGTCAATCTAGGTGTAAGTCTGGTGCAGCAGGGTAAAAAAGTCCTGCTGATTGATGCCGATGCACAGGCAAATCTCACGATGGCTCTGGGTTATAACAGACCAGACGATATTCCCATAACGCTCTCTGCTGTGATGCAGAACATCATAGACGATAAAACACTTGATGTTTCACAGGGTATTATCCACCACAGCGAGGGCGTTGACCTACTTCCGTCAAACATTGAGCTGTCGGGCTTTGAGGTAAGGCTGATTATTCCGGGGCTCTCTGGTTCTTCCGCAATTATCCGTTTCTATAATTTCCTACATATCTAAGTTTTGCCTCTAGTAACTGTTTTCTACAACGTCCATACATTGTTCGTTTTATCATTTTTAACCGACTGTTTGTCCCTTCTACAAACCCATTACTATAGTCATAAGCTACCGCATTTTCAACTGCATCCATGTCTCTTTTTAATCCTTCAGCAAAACTCTTTAGTGCTTTAATCTCACTTTTGCAATATTTTTCTATAAACAAATATAATAGCGAAACATTTCGTTTTTTTAAAAATAATTGCGAAATTCTTTTATGCAACAATGAAGTTCCCAGACCGCAGGATACTGATTATAAATATAGTTTTTGTGTGCTGCTGTTAATCTTGTATTCATCCACATATATCGGAATATCCCTTCACGTGTGATATAGTCCTTTTCTTTTCCAATACTTCCTGTTCTGTATTTTAATCCTTCTGTCATCGTTCGAATATACGGTTGCGCTTCAAAATATTTGTTTTCTTTTTGTTCTACTTTACACAAGTATTCAAAGGCATTACTCTTTGAACCTGTTATATCCTTTTGCATATATTTCTTTTATTGTTTTGCTTTTACTCCATCTAGACTCCAGACATTGAATAATGAAATCATAAAATATGTCTAATTTACTCTGTCGAATTCCGTACATACTTAATTCTTTCGGATCGTCTTCTCGATATTTTGCAATTGTATTTCGTCCTACCCCCATCCGCTTTGCTATCTCACGATAGCTACAACCTTCACTTAAAAATTCCTGTATTTGGCAGATTATTTTATACCGTTTTTCTGAAAAAACAGAAGAGTTATCCACATCAGATTCAATTTTTTTTACACAATTCTTCTATAACCGCTGACTGATCAGCATGAGGAATAGTTACTGTTGCTGGAACTTCATGATTCAGAGCTTTTTTGATTGCCTCTAATAAATTCTGATGTAAATGAAACCGGTCTGCTACCTGCATGGCATCGGGTAATTCTTCTGATATTACTTTTGCATATGCACTCGCTCGATCACGAGTGACTACTTTTATATGTTTATTATTCTTAAGCCAATCTCTTAGTGTATCTCCATTTCTTCCATCTAACAATGTAATTGGTTCATGATTTTCTTCGTTTACGATAATAGTTCCATATGTATGTCGTTTTTTTATATGCAAAATCATCACGCCCGATCACATCACCAACCTCTGATCTGGGAAGAACTTCATACTTTCTCAAAAGCAGTCTTATAACAGTATCACCACTAATTTTAATACCAAGTGCCTTACAAATACGGGCACAACCTTCGCAACTAGATTCCATTGCTAGTGTACAGATAAAATCAGCACATCGTTCTGTCATACGACTATAAGTATTAAGAAAGCCATCAAATGTTTCAGCAAACGTTGTTACTTCGCAGTCATTGTTTCTACATTCATATTCATGAGAGCAAATCTCAAGTTGAACCATCTTCCCTAAATAGGTAGATCCTGGACTTTACGAATATAGTTCCATGATATTTATCTGTTATACAGCCACATTTCGGGCACCTACAATCCTTGGAGATTGATTTCATTCGTATTAAAATCTGTTTTTCATATTCCTGAATCTCCGTTACATTTAATTCAGTTTCAGGATAAAAACTATTTATACATAATGCATCGTGTGGTCCTGACATCTGACCGCCTCCTCATATCTTTTGATATGTTAATTATACTATATTTCCGATAATATAAAAAGGCAAAAACGGATAATTGCGGAAGAACCGTGCGATGAAATCGCACTTCCGGAAAATTGGAAATCAGAGTTCCGGTACTCGGAAATCGCCTCTTTTGTGCTTGATGACTTATCCATTCCTGCTGGGATATTGGTCAAGACCTTGCCGCATCTGCGGTGCGTAGCAGTCTTTACCAATGTCTCAACAACTAGCACTCTCAAAAGATGAGCAAAAGATTTCAGACTTCTGCTCATCTTTATACAATCTTAA
>ENA-OQMZ01000571-OQMZ01000571.1-human-gut-metagenome-genome-assembly--contig:-NODE-571-length-15468-cov-2.085392_pt1 | contig 15468 bp, 22 predicted proteins | sample MGYA00242621_ERZ504862 | MGnify/ENA primary metagenome ERZ504862 (study PRJEB26092, sample SAMD00036393) | human gut metagenome | host: Homo sapiens | study: EMG produced TPA metagenomics assembly of... | reverse complement strand
CACATATCAGACGGATAAAATTCATCCGCTTTTTACTTGCTTATAACCGCTCCGCAGTTTCAGTCAGGAGAGATTTTCTGCACATTTATTTGTGCCTATATACTCTGCTACTTTATCTGTTACTTTATTGCAGATTACCGTATAAGCTGCTCCCAGAACATTGGCACCTATACGAAGTGCTATTGCTGCCGGCATTCCGAAGATCCCTGCTGCAATAGACAACGCTCCAAATGTATTAAATGCTGTCTGCCACGGATATCCTGCTGAATATCCAACTCCGATTCCTCCGATCATTCCAATGTACGGATACATGGATTTAGGAAGTACCAGATACAGCACAATAAACAGCAGACAGCCCACAACATTAAACATTCCTCTGCTCACAGACCTTGGGATACAGTCCTCTGTAAAAGGCAGACATACGGACATACAGGCGATTCCTGCCCACATTGCTCTGGGAAGTCCCAGAAGATTCATAAACAGCATTGCGCTGGATACGATCAGTGTCAGTTTCACATACCATCTGCTTCTTGCTGACTTAAGATCAAATTCCCGGAACAAATCCAGGAAGGTTCTTCGATAGGCTCTGTTTCTCTGGTTCTTATAGAAGACGATCATACAGATCACCATTCCCACCAACAAGCCGATCACACGGAAGGTGTATTCCTTTCCTGTCACATCATAGCCCAGAAGCAGCAAATAGCCCAGAACAAAGGTAGAATGATTGTACATGATCACATTATGACAGCCCAGTATCATCAGCAGTAAAATACACACAGCATTCACTGCAAACGCGGCTAACGGAGGCACTATATTTGCCAGACGGGGTCCTGCCATAAGAATACCGAAGATCCCTGCAATGGAAAGCAGTCCATGTGTTGTCCTGATCCCGAAATCTGCCTGCCGCAGCACAAGCACTGCCAACAGAACAGTAACACCAACTACACTGTTGCTGCTTCCTGTAAGCTTGCTGTACATGCTTACCACTGCCACACAGAATGCCATGACCAGATACACTTTAAAGTTATAGATCAGAATGTGCCGTCTTTTCTCTTTTGGGTCTGTGGTGCTTCTGATCAGCTGTTTGGAGCCGGTCGAACTCAATTGTAATTCCTGATAAAATGTCATATCTCGTTACCTCTCTTTCGCGAAAATCTATAAAAATTTATGAATTACCTTTTTTAGTAACGAGCACTATACCGCAGTTCCCTCTGTTAGTCAAGACTTAATTATTTTTTCAGGTCTCTTCTGATTATTTCTTCCAGTCTGTCCAGATCCTTATTGTCAGGGTGAGATAACGCCCTGTCAAAATTCTGGATCAGTTCATCCAGGTTTGGTGCATGATCCGGATTCTCCTTCATCTTTACGTATCTGTCCCTGACTGACTGGGGCATTTTCCCCTGACACATAAATTCTCCCATCACTGTATTACTCTCATCAACAGATTCCTTAACTTTCCCGAGAACCTGCTGGAAATAGGCTTCACTGCCTCCGAAGCCTGCTGTTCCAAACAGAAAGATCTTCTTGTTTTTCAGACTCTTTAACAGTTCAAGTGTTACAGGATCTGCATTCCCTATATCTGTCCAGAATCCAATGTATAATGTGTCGGAAGAAAAAGCCTTCGCTCCTTCTGTTCCAAAATAGTCACAGTTTTCCTCAGGCAATACCTCCCTGATCTTCTCCGCAAGCTTCTTTGTGTTCCCTGTTTTACTGCTGTATATAATCGAGTATCTTTGTATTCCCATGCTGTCTCTTGCTCCTTTTTTTGTTTTATGCACTCTCGAAGTCTTCCTTGTATTTGCTTTTGTAAGAAGATTTTTTGTAAAAAAATTCCGAAAATACATTTTTTGTCTGCATTATTTATATTGCTTATTCCTTCCAACTGATATATAAACACATTCATTCTACCGCAACCGAATTCGGTAAAACATTTTAAAAATCTTCCTCTGATTCATTTACGGCTCCATCCCGGAACATTTTCAGCAGTTCTTCCAGACTTTCTCTCAGCTTCTCATTCTTATTATACTGAACCAGTACCACTGTAACAATGGCAGACAGAATTATGCATCTGCGGATCAGTTTTCGGATGCGGATACATCTCTTCACATCTTTTCTTCCCTTTTCATAGAGCTTCTCTGCCATCCTGTCAGCTCTGGCATCTTTGCAGGCAATATAATCATCAATCACCTGCTTATCCTCCTCACAGATATCCAGATTCTCATACTGACTCCTCAGTTCCTCAAGTTCTGCATTATTCTGTCTGATCATTGTATCTTTGCGGTTAATTCTCTCAGCTGCACTCCGGCTCATTCTCTCTGTTCGTTTACTCATGATAAAAACCCCTTTCGTTTATTTTTTATTATTTCCTATTTTAAACTTTTCTCAGGCTTTTCTCAATAAAATATTGAAAACAAAAAGCACCTGCTTTAACAGATGCTTTTTCTCGCTGAATTTAACCGCCTGACTTTATAAATACTGGCTGAACTCAACCTTCTCTTTATTCGGTCCCTCAATTGTAAAGAACTTTACCCCGTTTTCCCAGAAGGAAGAAAATGAACGGTATCGTTGGTTGTATTTAATCCTGCCTGATTAATCATTTCATATACTTTTTCAATATCTTTTACGTCAATCGCCAGATGATCAATGGCACCGGCTTCCATCTTAGCTGCTTTATTTTCATATGTCTCAACAACAAGTGTATTTAACTTCAGAAAAGCAACCTTTTCATCTGCTTCCTCATTTACTGTACGAAAAGCAATTTCGAATCCCAGAGCCTGATAAAAATCAATGGTTGCTTCAATATCATTGGTCGGAATTCCAATATGCTGAATTCCATTCAGCTGTTCTTTTAAATCCATTTCTTATCCTCCAATCTTTCTTCCACCTGTGATAACTTCGGCATAGCCGGAATTGCACCTTTTTTCTCCACACAAAGGCTTGCTGCCGCATTTCCAAATCGAGCATATTCTGCCAGTTCTTCCAAAGTCAATTCATCTATTCTTTTATCAGATTGACTGAGCTTATACAGAAAACTGCCCCAGAACGAGTCACCCGCTCCATTTGTATCTGCCACATGCTCTACTGCAAATCCATCAACTATACGTCCGCCTTCCTTATTATAAATATAAGTTCCATTTCTTCCAAGTGTTATTGCAATAATTTTTACTCCCTGACGATATAATTCTTCTGCTGCTTCAGGAACCTTTTTGTATCCTGACAAAAGCTCAGTTTCTTCGTCCGAAATTTTCATAATGTCAACATATGGAATCAGACTTCTCATATGCTCTTTTGCAATCTCTTCATTTTCCCATAATGATGCCCTGTAATTGGGATCATAAGAAATAATACTTCCCTTGTTCTTTGCCCTTTTTACTGCATAAAAAGTGGTATCTCTTGCAGGCTGATCTGTAAGCGACAAAGAGCCAATGTGAAAAATATTGGTCTGGTCAAGGATATCCACGTCCAGTTCTTCCTTCTGGATCTGTGTATCTGCCCCTGGCTTTCTCGCAAAAGAAAAGGTTCTCTCACCTGACTCATTTACTTCCACAAATGCCAGTGTTGTAAAATAGTTTTTGTCCAGAATCATTCCTCTGGTATCCACATTTTCTTTCTGAAGTACAGACCTGAGAAATTCCCCATGCATATCCTCTCCTGCTTTTCCCATAAATGCAGTATGGCTCCCAGTCTGCCGGAAGCAACAGCTACATTTGCCGGTGCACCTCCGGGATTTCTCGCATATAGCATCTGTCCATCCTCATTTAATCTCTGAGAAGTAAAATCAATCAATATTTCTCCAAATACAGTGATATCATAAATGGATCGACAGACTGCGTCATTTGTGTCCATCAAAAGATCTGCTTCTAACAGCTTATCCAAAATCAGTTCACACTCTTTATCATTATCTGTATGGACATGCAGTTCCCCTTTTTCAAAATCAGGCATACTCAATACTCCAAGCATGGATTTTGCATTTACCACATAACGTCCACAGCACAGTTCTACATCACAGGATATTGGTTCTACTATGCTTACAAGCTTTCTTGCATTCTGTCATGGTTTTAAAACTACTTTTACGAATCATCTGCTATACTCCTTACGCAAACAGGCTGATTACAATTGCGCAGATCAACCCTGTAAATCCTATAATAGTTTCCATCATTGTCCATGATTTTAAAGTTGTCTTTCATCTATCTCAAGCAAAGAACTTACAAGCCAGAATCCGGAATCATTCACATGGCTGAATGCTGTTGCTCCTCCATTGATAGCACAGACCATGGCTGCCAGATAAACAGGAGATAATCCTGCCACTCCCGCATAGCTGCCATAATACCGGCTGCCATTGTCATAGCAACTACTGCAGCACCTACAGATGCACGGATTAGTGCTGCGATCAGAAATGCCACAAGTACCAGCGGAAGACCGCTCTTCTCAAGCGCTGGTCCGATGATATCACCCATACCGCAGTCCTGCAATACCAACGGATGATCCGCCGCCTGTAATCACAAGCAGGATCTGTCCTGTGGGGCGCAGGGAACGGTCCATGATCTTCTTTAACTGCTCTCCGTCATAGCCCTGTCTTTTACCAAGAAAATACATTGCAGCTAATACCGCAATCACCAATGCTACAAATGGCGTTCCAAGAAATTCCAGCACAGGACGAACAGCATCAATTCCCGGAATATACACTGAAAGTGTACTGCACAGAATTAAAACCAGCGGAACAAGTATAATACACAGTACAGTAGAAAATGCTGGAAGATTCCCTTCCTCTTCTTCTCTGACCTCCTGAATATTTAACGGAAGTCCTGTATTAATACGGCTGCCGATAAATTTCGACCACAAAATTCCTGCAAAAATCAGAGAAAGAATACCAACTGGCACACCCACTGCAATCATAACTCCCAGATCCACATTGAGCATATTTGCAACAAGTACAGAACCTGCTGATGCGGAATAAATGCAAACCCAGTTGCAAGTCCTGCCAATAAAGGAATCACATAATATAATGTGGATTTTTTTGTTTTCCTGGCAAGTCCGAATGCCAGTGGAATCAGAATCACAACACCAGCCTCAAAAAATACAGTTGTACCAACTACCAGCCCTGTAATTCCAAGTGCAATTCCCGCTTTCTTCTCACCGAATTTATTTACCAGTGTCTGGGCAACGCACTGTGCTCCTCCTGATACCTCCAGAATCCCTCCAAATAAAGATCCCAGTCCAATCAATAATACGATTCCCTGCAGAGTTTCACCTGCGCCCTTCTCTACTGTGCTGACCAGGGTCGAACCGGCATGCCGGCTCCAAGTCCTATAACCATAGCTGAGATCAGCAGGGATAATACAGGATGAAGTTTAAATTTGATAATAAGCAGCAGTAACAATACAATGCCTGCCACTGCCGCGATCAACAACCTTGATGGCTCTGCCGCAAATGCCACTTCTGTCACTTTCATTTTCCTCCTGATAGTCCGTTATAATATTCATCTGATGAAAATCATCCGACATATTTATGTATTGTTGCTCTTACAGCTCCAGGTCCTGCGATCATCTCACGGAACATATCCTCAACCTTCTCTCCTACACCATCTTTGTAAAGGTCAGTGAAGAACAGACGCTCATTGGAAAGAATTGGTTTTAACTGATCTTTGAATGTTTCAGGTTTGCCTACTACAATATCCTTAAAATGTTCCTGCAGTTCCTCATTCATTGGATCCGGTGCAAGTTCAAATTTGTTTCCTTCATCATCTACACCAAGCATATATCTGAGCCATCCTGCAATTCCCAGAGGAATAGCTGTCAGTCTGGAAGCATTTCCGAATTTCTGTACATATGCTTTGATTGTTTCGCCGAAACGGATGCCAACCATCTGAGATACATCTACTGCCAGACGAAGGTTTGTGTCTCCCAGATATTCATTTGGAAAACGATCGTTAAAAAGCTCATCCACAAATGCCTGGGGAGAAAGGATTCCAGGGTCAGCAACTACCGGAAGACCTTCATCATAAGCAATCATACGTGCCATTTTCATCATATCTTCATTTGTATTAAGCATATGCGCAAACAGATCATATCCAAGAACTACTCCTAGCGGACCTGTAGCAGAATGAACCGGATTCAGACATACTGTTACTTTCATACGTTCAGAAAGGTTAACTGTATTTCTGTCTGCCATATATACGCCGAAACCTTTTTCCAGAGCCGGACGTCCGTTAGGGAAGCTGTCCTCTATTACCAGATACTGCGGTTTCTCAGCATTGACAAATGGTGCAATGTATGTCTTCTTACCTGTGATCACCGGCTGCATGTTCTCAACACCCAGCTTTTCAAGATCTGCTGCGATCTGCTCACTTGGACGAGGTGTGATCTTATCGATCATTGTCCATGGAAAAGCAACAACTTTTTCATCGCTTACATAGTTTACAAATCCCTCATCAACAAATCCGGCTTTCTTCCACTCTTCTGTCATTGTCAGTACTGACTCGCGAAGCTTTGCACCGTTCTGTGAGCAGTTATCCATGGAAACCAGTGCGATAGGATATTCGCCGGCTTTATATCTTTCATAAAGCATTGCAACCAGAACTGCCATGGCACCAGCCGCTTTATCCGGACCATTCTTGATATCTGCTTCTACAAACGGGAACCATGTTCCGTCAGCTTTCTGTAATGCATAGCCTTTCTCTGTGATCGTAAAGGAAACCATCTGCAGGGATTTGCTTGTGAAGATTTCTTTCAGGCGTTTCCACTGTTCTGCATTAGAAGACTGTGCCTTCACTGCTTCTGCAAAAGCTCCGACTACTTTGTACTCACGGGTTCCATCCCCATGCAGGATCACGCTTAATCCCAGATTGTCATATGGATCATAAATCTTGTCTGCTACATCATAATCAAAGGTTTCCACACAGGTAATCCCACGATCCAGAACTCCCTCTTCCAGAAGACCATCTGCAATTCCACCGATAAATACGCGGAAAATATTTCCGATACCAAAGTGAACCCATACCGGATTCTCCTTTGCATTCTCAGAGGCAGCCTCTACATCATAACCCGGAAGAGCGATCCCTGCCTTTTTCCATGCTTCCTGTTCCTTGATTCCATTGATTGATAATTTCATGTTATATCCTCCTTGTTAGTCTTATTGCGATACTTATTGTTTGTTATTATGTTTTTACTTACGTTTATATCTTAACTGTAAGTTGAGTATATATCTTTTCATTTAAAAAATCCATTGACAGAAATTCTAATTTTCAAACAACTTTTTTGTCTATTTTACTATAGTGTGCTGACAAATTGATGTTGCTGATCGTGCCGGATATTTTTATTGTTTTTTTTTCGTTCTATGCTACAATAAAACTGGAACTTAACATTATCTTGTAACATAATCAGGAGAATATTATGAGTGAAAAGGGATTGACCAACATTAGTCTCAAGAAAATAAATAAATCAAAGGTTTACCAGTACATTTACAGAAAAAAAACGACCTCCAAGCTACAGATCGTTCAGGAACTGCAGATGGGTTTATCCACTGTCAGCCAGAACCTGAATCTTCTGGAGCAGGAAGGTCTTATTGAAAAAAATGGTTTCTTTGAATCACCGGTGGAAGAAAGGCAAACGCCCTTCAGATTGTATCAGATTTTAAAATTTCCATTGGTATCGGTATTTTAAAAGGGATGTTTCATATTACTGCTGTAGATTTGTATGGAAATGCTTTCTATACAGATACCATTCCGCTTCCATATTCCAACACACCGGATTACTATAAACAGGTTACTGACGCAGTAAAAGAATTCATCTCATCGCGCCAGTATGACAATGCCAAAGTTCTTGGCATCTCCATTGCTACACAGGGTATCACATCCCCGGATCATACCACCGTACTATATGGAGATATCATGAATAGCACAGGCATGAAACTGGATGATTTTTCCAGATATCTTCCATATCCCTGTTATCTGGAACATGATTCGAAATCAGCTGCGTTCCTTGAATTATGGAATCATCCGGAGCTTGACAGCGCTGTTATCATCCTGCTGAACCGAAATCTGGGCGGCGGCATCATTACCAATCATCAGATTCATCAGGGGATTTCCATGCACAGCGGAACTCTTGAACATATGTGTATTAATCCCGATGGTCCGCTTTGCTATTGCGGCAGCGCGGCTGCCTGGAAACCTACTGCTCTGCCAATGCACTGGAACAGGCTGCAGGTATGCCTGCCAAAGAATTTTTCCCCCTTCTGCGCGAAAAATCTCCCCAGATCATACAGATCTGGAAAGATTTTTTAAACCATCTGGCATTTGCCAATGAAGAATCTTAACCTTGTTATCGATGCACCGATCATCCTCAGCGGATATCTGGCACCTTATTTTACAGAAGAAGATATTGAATATCTGGCAGAGCATCTCCATACAGCCGCACCATTCATACTGGATAAAACACAGATTCTGGTCGGTACCAACGGACAATATACACCGGCAATCGGAGCGGCTCTGCATTATGTAGAGAAATTTATTCAATCCGTTTAACTATGGCAAGCCTTATAAATAATGCAATCAAGACAGTTCAGCAGAGTGCGAAAGACAAGAAAGATATCTGACGCAGGACTTCACACTATGATGGGCTGGATTGCTTGCATTATTTTATGGAATTGCTATAGATTGCTATAAATCAGATAAGCTTCCTGCTATTCATACTTTCATATATCGCTGATTTCTGCTATTCGGTTTATCTGGTAATGTCATTTGGATCAAATTCATCTCAAGTGCAGGTTGCAAATAATTTCTGCGAAATCCATCTCTGGACTTTAACCCCAGTTTTCCATAAGTGTTTTTCTTGTATAAGGCGTATCATACTCCATGATTTCAAGCATTTTCCTGACAGTTTCTGAAAACTGCTCATTTTCTTCATTCATCTGAAGCGAAATATCTTCCAGAATCCTGTCTATCTGCGACAACATAAACTCTATAAAAATGGTAGATTCTCCCGAAACATGACATCTGGCAATCGCATCATAATATTCATCCTGAAATTTTTCAATCCGACTTTCGATTGGAATAAACTCAAATACAGGTTTCCATTTAGCTAAAATCGCAGTGTGCCATAATCTTGCCATTCTTCCATTACCATCAGCAAATGGATGAATAAAGACAAACTCATAATGAAATACACTGCTCATAATCAATGGATGAACACTATTCCTTGATTTCTTCATCCATTCAAACAGTTCATCCATAAGCTGCGGTACAAATTGCGCCGGAGGTGCCATAAAAATACATTCATCTCCATTAAAGACTCCCTCTTCTCCATGGCGAAACTCCCCACATTCTTCCACAAGATATTTGGTCATAATCCCATGAAATTTCTTTAAATCTTTTATACTATAGGGATTAATTTCCGAAAGGCTTTCATACGCAGCATATGCATTTTTTACTTCCTGTATTTCTTTCTGTTCCCCCAGTACAAGCCTGCCATTGATTACCATCCCTGACCTGTCCCAAAGAAAGAGAATTCGCTTCTATTTTTAAAGATGAATGAATAGATTTAATTCGGTTATTCTTTCTCAGGTGCGGTTTTGTTTCCAGACTGCTGATTGCTGTGATTCGCCCTATTTTTTCAGAAATTGAAGACACATATGATAATATCTCATTTGTTATTGTAAATGGCGGTTTATATTCTCCCACAAAAACACCTCCAGAATTTCCGTTATCTTGCACACTATCTTGCACACTTTTTTGCGTACTTTCTTCTTCAGGATAGATTCCGTCTACTTCAGTGCTGTCAGAATCCCCATTGCATTGTCGTAATCTTTCTCTCCGACCATGATTTCATACAATGTTTTATCTGTTCCGAAATTCCCACCCATGCTGCGGACGGTTCCCCTGCCCGGGGCTGTCATTTTTTCTTCGTGGTTGACTCTCTTTGTTTTGTATTTGATTTTCTCTGAATCTAAGGCTTTACAATACTGCTCATATTTGTCTCTGGATGCACCGAGATAAACTGTTCTGCTGTCGAATAACATAATTAATTTCTCCTCCTTTGGGGTGTTGTTTTTACAAAAATGATCCTGCCTGCTGACTCCTCAGTCTGCACACTCCGGAACGTATTCAAAAAATCATTCCTACAATCTTGCATGCCCAGTAATATAATAGAAAACAGCAGACATCCGTTTCCAGATCATCTGCTGTCATTATATCATATATATTTATTGCTTTGTAGTATAAAAGTATTATTCTACTTCTTCCGGTTCCATGCTTCGCATGTGTTCCTCGTTCTTTACGATTTCATACTTCTGGCGATATTCCTTGAAGTATGTATAATATTCCACGCTGTCAGATGGGTAAATCTTGGAATCATGGATATGCATATCCGGATTCTCGTCTCCACTCTTGAGAAGGGCTACCATTGCACTTGCACAATGTGCTGCAATACGGTTGAAGCTGTTGAGAATGTCTGTATATACAGTTCCCTCTTCCAGTCCGCAGTTGCCATTACTCAGACGCTCTACATGATGCATCTTCAGCTCATTGCATAAGGATGTGATAATCATTCCAAGAGGTGCAACTCTCTGAGCCATCTCTTTGTCATCATTGAGGAATGCACGACAGGTAAGATTGATCTCCTCACGAACTGCTTCCATTACTACATTCAGCTCATCCCAGGCTTCCTGTGAGAAATTAGTGTGATTATCATGCATTTCACTGGACATATAGGCAATGTAGGATGCATGGTCACCGATTCTCTCAAAGTCATTGATGGTATGAAGATAAAGGGATGCCTGCCTTGTCTGGGCACTGTTCATCTCATGCTTTGTGAGCTTCATCAGATATTCCCCAAGACGGCTTTCGTATTTATCGATCAGGTTCTCTTTTCTCTGTACCTTATCAAATTTATCCTGCTGATATTCATTCAGAAGGTTCATGCACGGTTGACATTCTTGCGAAGCTTCCTTGCCATACCGCTCATGGCACGATGACACTGTCCAATAGCAAGTGCCGGATAATTCAGAAGACGTTCTTCCAGAAGATCAAAGTCTGCTTCATCTTCCAGTTCCTCTGCACTGTCTTTTACAAGCCAGCACACCAGCTGCTCGATCTTCGGTATGAACGGGAAAAGAACACATACTGTTGCTACACGGAATACAGTATTCAGTAAAGCAATTGCAACCGGTGACATAATCATATCCATAAATCCGAAATGCACAACAGCATTTACAGTGTAGAAGATCACTGACCAGAGGATAAGACCAAACAGGTCATTGATCAGATAAACAAGTGCTGTACGTTTACCATTCTTATTCGCACCGATTGCTGAAATCAGAACCGGACAGGCAGCACCTACACCGATACCAAGAACGATCGGGAATGCACTGGAAAATGTCAGGATACCTGTTACAGATAACGCCTGCAATACACCGACTGTGGCAGATGCACTCTGCAGCACTGCGGTAAATGCAATACCTACCAGAATACCTATCAGCGGGTTGGAAAACATTGTCAGCATGTTTGTAAATGTGGGGCTGTCCTTCAGTGGTGAAACAGCACCGCTCATTGTCTGCATACCTGTCATCAGGATTGCAAAACCAAGCATGATATTACCGATATTTTTATGCACGGAACGCTTACATGCCATGCGAAGGATAATACCAATAATCGCTACTACTGCTGAAATTGTTGCTGTAGATAAAATCTTCGCAATTCCGTTCTTTCCGTCAATATAAGAAAGACAGAGGATCCATCCGGTAATACTGGTTCCGATATTGGCTCCCATGATAATACCGATGGCCTGTTTCAGTTTCATCATACCTGAGTTAACAAAACCAATGACCATAACGGTTGTGGCAGAAGAAGACTGAATCACGCTGGTAACACCAGTACCCAGAGCAACTCCCTTCAGCGGTGTGTTTGTCATTCGATACAGGAAGCTTCCAGCTTATTTCCGGCAACCATTTTCAGGCCGTCGCCCATCAATGACATACCGAACAGGAATAACGCTACTCCGCTCAGTAATGACAATATCATTGAAAAAATTCCCATTATTTTCTCCTTTGTCGTCTGCCTGATTTCCCACCTCATCTCAGAAAATCGGCGCATAATGTAAGCAGGTTATTTTACCTGTTTCTAATCAGAATTTAACCTGCTTTTTACTTTTCCATTCTTATTATGTCACGTCCGGGAGATTATTACAATAATTGTTTTTTCAAAAATTGCATTTTTTCCATAGCGTTTAAAATGCTGTCTTTTTTTTCCTGAATTTTTTTTGCAGTTTTCATAAAATTCCCGGCATGTTCCAAAATATATCAGAACATGTCGAAAAATAACATACAATAAATCGGACAGTAAAGAAGGAGCTGTCTATTTTCAGGACAGCCCCTTTCCTCAAATTCCAGTATTAAAATCAATTGGTTATTCACAATCCACTTCACTGCTTCATTTTATTATCTGGGGGAGTTGCTATAGTTCTACATACTACTGCTCATTGCCGCTCCTGTCGCAGCTTCCTCTTCACATTCTGCCAAAACAAGTTCTGCCTTGAACATATCCTCAATAATTTCACACAGTACCGGATTTCTTCTCAGTCCATTCCCTGAACCAATCATACGTCTGATTTTTATGCCGTTTCCTTTCTGAATAGTCATATACATCTGATACAATTCTGTGCTCATTCCATTCAAAACACCATAACAGAGATCTTCTGGCGTAAAGTTTTCGGAACAAATCTGGGTAATACTGCCGCTTTTTTCCGGATTTACCCGCGTACCGTCAAATGTTGTTTCCACTTTAATCTTTCGACTTTCAGGTCTTTCACTATTCAAATCTTTCCCTCGTTCTTGCCATCTTTTCCATTACTTTGTATAATGGTTGATCCTGTCCGGTCGCTTCTTTTACAAATTTTCGGAAAACTGTTCCAGGAGCGCATACGCCTTGCCGCCACACAGAGATGCTCCCGCAAGCAGATACTTCCCATTTAGGAAAGGTCTTGCCTCAATTCCATCTCCCGAAAAATACTGACCGGAAAGAACAGAAATCTGTCCGCCGGTTCCCATATTAACCAGTAATGTATTCTCCTCATCACCTGCTGCTCCGAGGAAGCTTGCCTGGTTGTCCCCGATTGCTGTTGTAACTGTCCGTCCTCTGTATGTACCCAATTTTTCTATTCCCGTACAGACATCCGGCAGCCAGTTTACGTCCACTCCCATTTCAGCCAGTTTTTCTTTTTCAAAGCACATCTTATGGCTGTCAAAGAATCCAAAACCTGCCGCATTGCTCACATGTACCAATGGTTTTTTATGCCCTGTCAAATGCATTCCAAAATAATCCATGATCGTACAGAAGCTCAAAGCCGAATCCGGAACCAGGTTATGCCTGATATTATAAATATGTGTGACAAGCCCATATCCTGAAGCAGCATGGGTCTTACATCTTTCCCGGATTTCTTCTGTTAAAGGAATCTGATCCCCATCGCAGATACTTCCTCTGGCATCCTGCCATGTATATAACGGACTGACACAATTTCCTTCTTTGTCAACATAGACAATTCCATGCATCTGCCCTGTGAGCCCAATCCGCTCAACATGCGGATACTTCTCCAGGAAATAATCCAGCAGATTCACTGCTCTTTCTACAATTTCTTTTGCATACTGTATTCTTTCCCATTCATTTCCGGTTTCGATAAAGCAACCGTTCTCTACAGTTTTTGCCTCCAGAATCTTTGCCTGTCCGTTTTCCTCTTTTTCCAGAACAACACCACTTATCGTTGTTGTCCCAATGTCAATCCCCGCCGTTTTCACAGTCCAAACTCTTCTGCCAGTTTCTTAAACTCCGGCAGGGAATTAATAATCGTATCATAAGATACGCAGTAAGCCAGTCTCACATAGCCCGGGCAGGCGAAGGAGCTTCCCGGAACCATAAGGATGTTGTATTTCTTTCCAGCTTCGCAGAACGCTTTTTCATCTGCTACCGGTGATTTCACAAAGAGGTAGAATGCGCCTTGCGGTTTAATGCACTCGAATCCGCATTCCTTCAGTCCGTTATATAATGCCAGACGGTTCTTGTCATATGCAGCTACATCCACTTCTGCATCTACACATTTGGCAATCACCTTCTGCATCAGGGATGGGGCGTTGACACATCCGATAGTACGGTTGGCAATAGCCGCAGCAGTGATAAGTTCTTCACTGCCATCTGCTTCATCCGGAATTACCAGATAACCGATACGCTCTCCCGGAAGGGACAGAGATTTACTGTAAGAATAGCCAACAATGGTATTGTCATAATATTTTGTCAAATACGGAACCTCTACACCGTCATAAGCCAGCTCTCTATATGGCTCATCAGAGATCAGATAAATCACACTGCCGAATTCCTGCTGCTTTTTCTCAAGAATTGCAGCCAGCTTCTTAATGGTTTCTTCGGAATATACAACACCAGTGGGATTGTGAGGTGTATTTACGATCACTGCTCTTGTCTTTGCTGTAATCTTCTGCTCAAACTCCTCAAGATTCGGTTGGAATGTGGTTGTATCCGGAGAGATTTCCACAAGCTTGCCATCAAAATTGCGCACATATGCACCATATTCCAGAAAGTACGGTGCAAAAACAATCACTTCTTCCTCAGGATTCAGGATTGTCTTAAAATCACATTCAGACCACTGGCTGCTCCAACTGTCATAATCAGATTCTTCGCTGCAAATTTAGTTCCAAAGCGGTGGTTCAGAGATTCCGCAATCGTCTGGCGCACATCCTCAAATCCTGCATTACTCATATAACCATGAAGCACTGTCGGCTCCACTTCGTTCACCAGATCAATAATAGCCTCCTTCACACACTCCGGTGCCGGAACGCTCGGATTCCCAAGGCTGAAATCATAAACTTTGTCCGCACCGTAAATGGCTCTGAGACGATTTCCCTCCTCAAACATCGTACGGATGGCTGAATTATTTTTTACATAAGGTTTCATTTTTTCTGCTATCATAACATATTCGCTCCTGTCCAAATAATCCCGCAAACCACCGAAATTCAGAATAATATTGCAACTGTCCAATTTCTCTTGCAGTGCATAATTTATCTTTATTTTAACCTTATCATGGTAAAGTGTCAATGTGCGACAATATACTATATTCCATCTTTTTAGCCGAAGTCAAGTAAGTCCCCTGCTTTAATTGCGAAAAGCAATAAGCAGGGGGTGGGAACTTGCTTGTATCAGAAGGAATCTTTGCGCTCCTCCAGTAACAAAATGTCAATAGTTTTTTAATCACTTTTTTCAAAAAAGGCAAAAAAATAGAACGTATAGTTAATTTCCATACGCTCTATCTCACATTTCATATTAAATTTTTGAATTCTACAAACTTGAAGTTAGCGATTTCTTTTTCCGGTATTCTCTGTCCCACGGATTTCCTCATGATAGAAATAATCTACGATCACCGGATGCCCCTGCGGGACTCTGCCATAAGGCATTTCATTATCCACAAAGGCACA
>ENA-OQMZ01000570-OQMZ01000570.1-human-gut-metagenome-genome-assembly--contig:-NODE-570-length-15473-cov-5.932947_pt1 | contig 15473 bp, 15 predicted proteins | sample MGYA00242621_ERZ504862 | MGnify/ENA primary metagenome ERZ504862 (study PRJEB26092, sample SAMD00036393) | human gut metagenome | host: Homo sapiens | study: EMG produced TPA metagenomics assembly of... | reverse complement strand
CGCGCCACCGCCGACCGCACCGACCGCCGAGTCCGTGGCGCGGCAAGATCGGCGGCCGTACGCACGAGATCAGCCGTCTGATCGGCCGCTGCCTGCGTGGCGTCGTCGATATGAAGGCGCTCGGCGAAAACCAGGTGCAGATCGACTGCGACGTGCTGCAGGCCGACGGCGGCACCCGCACCGCTTCGATCACCGGCGCGTACGTGGCGCTCGTCGACGCGATGCATTGGGCCGAGGAACACAAGCACGTCAAGTCCGCCGACCGTGTGCTCAAGGACTGGGTCTCCGCCGTCTCCGTCGGCGTGATCAACGGCAAGCCGATGCTGGACCTGCCGTACATCGAAGACAGCCAGGCCATGACCGACATGAACGTGGCCATGACCGGTTCCGGCGATTTCATCGAGATCCAGGCACCGCCGAGCATCGTCCGTTCAACCGCGCCGAACTCAACACCCTGCTCGACCTCGCCGAAAAGGGCAACAGGGAGCTGCAGGCCGCCCAACGCGCCGCGCTCGCGCTCGACTGAGCCGATCGACGGCACGGCATGCGCTGAATGTAGGACGTTGACGGTCCGATGCCGGCGACTCGGCGCATGGAACAACGCAAAACAGATATAAGTAGGAAAACGACGGAAGGAACCGTAAGGCATGAAGATCATCGTCGCCACGCATAACGAAGGCAAACTGGCGGAAATCCGCCGCATTCTCGAGGAACGTCTCGGCGCGGACGCCGCCGACATCGAGCTCGTCTCCGCAGGCTCCCTGGGATTGCCCGATCCGGTCGAGGACGGCGTGATCTTCCAGGAGAACGCGCTCATCAAGGCACGCGACGTGCCGAACGCACCGGCTGCCCGGCAGTCGCGGACGATTCCGGCTGATCGTGGACGTCATGGGCAACGCGCCGGGCATCCTGTCCGCACGCTGGGCCGGCGAGCACGGCAACGACAAGGCCAACAACGCGCTGCTGCTCAAGCAGCTGGCCGACATCCCCGACAGCAAGCGCACCGCACGGTTCCGCTGCGCCGCCGCGCTGGTCGTGCCGGGAGAGCGCAAGACGGACGGTGCGGATGATGATAAGCCGTACATGATCGCCAGCGAAACCGTCGAAGTCGGCGAAATGCCGGGCGTGCTGCTGCGTGCCCCGCGCGGCGCCAACGGTTTCGGCTACGATCCGCTGTTTGTGCCGAACGATCAGCCGCAGCGTGCGGTCGACGCCGGCGAAAAGCTCACGTCCGCCGAAATGGAGCCGGCCGAGAAGAACGCGGTCTCCCATCGAGGCAAGGCGCTGCGCGCGCTGGTCGCATCGATCGAAGCGCTGGTCAAATAACATCGGATGACGGCCGCGACGGGCGCTTGCCGTGGCGCACGACACTGGATGGCGTGCGTGCGATTTGTGCTCGTCCGGTTTTTCCGCTATGCTTTGTTTCTTGTGCGCGGCTAGCGTATGCTTACCGGGCATTGCGCCACTTTAGCTCAGTCGGTAGAGCGGCTCACTCGTAATGAGCAGGTCGACAGTTCGATTCTGTCAAGTGGCTCCACTGCCCTAGATGTTCGGAGGTTTTCCGAGCATCTAGGGTTTTGCATATGTGCATCCGTGCGTATCGGTTTTCGCCGTGCGCGGATGGTGATTGCGCGAGTGGCGGAATTGGTAGACGCGCAGGATTTAGGTTCCTGTGTCTTTGACGTGTGGGTTCAAGTCCCATCTCGCGCACATGTCCACGTTAATTCAGCCAATCGCGCTGCTGGCCATCATCCTCACCGGCTACCTGTTCAAACGCGCCGGCAAATTCAAAAACCGCGACTACCGCATCATGCAGGTCGCCCTGTTCAACCTGGTTCTGCCCTGCGCCATCATCTACTCGTTCGCCACGAACCCGCATGATTCCAGCATGCTGTGGATCTCCGTCTTCGGCTTCGTGGTCGCGTTCATCCCGCCCGTGCTCATCTTCCTCACCACACGTCACACGCCTGTGCAGGATCGCGTGTTCACCATGCTCAACGGTTCCGGCTTCAACATCGGCTGCTTCTGCTTCCCCGTGGTACAGGCGTTTCTCGGCACCGCGGCGATCGTGCCAGCGGCCATGTTCGACATCGGCAACTGCGTGATGGTGGCGGCCGGCACGAACGTCATGACGCAGACCCTCCTGCACATCCAGCCCGGCAAGACCTTGGACGAGCAGTACCAGGGGCATGCGCCGGTGCTGCCGTATACGAAACCCAAGGATCGCGATGCCCGCCGGCTGGCACGCCACGCGCTGCTACGCAACGTGGCGAAAGGCTTCTTCGGCTCCATCCCGTTCGACACCTACCTGGTCATGATCGTGCTCATGCTTGCCAATGTGAAGATCCCCGCCGTCGTGGCCACGTTCGTTGAGCCGCTCGCCAACGCCAACTCGTTCGTCGCCATGCTGATGGTCGGCATGCTGATGGACCTGCCCGCCGGCCGTGACGATGTGATGAAGCTGCTGAAGATCATCGGCCTGCGACTGCCATTCGGCCTGCTGTCCGCCGTCTGCGCATGGTTCGTGCTGCCGTTCGGCGCCAATGTGCGCGAAGCCGTGGTGATGTGCTGCCTCGCGCCAATCGCCGTGTTCTCCACCCTGTTCACCGACGAAGTGCTCGGCAATGCGAAACTCGCCGGCTTCTCGCTGTCCGTGTCCGCGATCATCGGCCTGGTCATGATGACCGGCGCGCACTTCCTGCTCGCCGCCATCGCCTGACTTGCGTAAGCCGCGTGCGTGGTCGTGCGTAAGTTGCGTACGTAATCGTAATGCGATCGTTGCATACGACAGCCGTTTTCACGTGCGTTGAAGCTTTTCCGCTGAACGTTGCATACGATTTCAGTAATCGTCGTTTATCTGGCATGTCGCCGCTGAAAAGTGGTCGGAACCGCGGTATATCGCGCTTCCGACCGAATGTGTTAACTCGGGAAACATTTTTGTGTTGTTCTGTCGGCTTTTGTGAGTATCTTGTGAGGTGAAGAAAACGGCTCGTGCCGTGGAAAATCGAACGAGATTCCACCGTCACGTTCCGCTTCACAGTGATGATGAAAGGACCTATCAACATGGCCATCAATCCTCCCGTTGACGCCACCAAGACCCCGGAGTGGGCCGCGCTGCAGAAGCACTACGACGAGCTGCAGTCCGAGGGCATCAGCCTCAAGCAGTGGTTCGCCGATGACGCCGAGCGCGTCGAGAAGCTGAGCTTCGATGCAGGCGACCTGCACTTCGATCTGTCCAAGAACCTGATCAAGCCGGAGACCCTGCAGCTGTTCGCCGACCTGGCCAAGGCCGTCAAGCTCGACGAGCGCACCAAGGCCATGTACACCGGCGTGCACATCAACAACACCGAGGACCGCGCCGTGCTGCACACCGCGCTGCGCCGCCCGGTCGAGGACGAGGGCAAGTACATCGTCGACGGCCAGGACACCGTCAAGGACGTGCGTGAGGTGCTCGACCGCATCTACGCGTTCGCCGACAAGGTCCGCTCCGGCGAGTGGACCGGCGTGACCGGCAAGAAGATCGAGACCGTGGTCAACATCGGCATCGGTGGTTCCGACCTGGGTCCCGTCATGGTGTACGAGGCTCTGAAGCCGTACGCCGACGCCGGCATCTCCGCCCGCTACATCTCCAACATCGACCCGAACGACCTGGCCGAGAAGACCAAGGGCCTCGATCCGGAGACCACCCTGTTCATCATCGTTTCCAAGACCTTCACCACCCTGGAAACCCTGACCAACGCCCGTGAGGCCCGCACCTGGCTGCTCGAAGAGCTCAAGGCCAAGGCGCCATCGACGGTTCCGACGCCAAGAACGCCGAAGCCATCAAGAAGCACTTCGTCGCCGTCTCCACCAACCTGGAGAAGGTCGCCGAGTTCGGCATCGACCCGAACAACGCGTTCGGCTTCTGGAACTGGGTCGGCGGCCGTTACTCCGTCGATTCCGCCGTCGGCACCTCCCTCGCCGTGGTCTTCGGCCCGGCCCGCTTCGAGGAGTTCCTGCACGGCTTCCACGAGATCGACGAATACTTCGCCAACACCCCGTTCGAGAAGAACGTCGTCGTGCTGCTCGGCATGCTGAACGTGTGGTACCGCAACTTCTTCAAGGTCGCCTCCCACGCCGTGCTGCCGTACGACCAGTACCTGCACCGCTTCCCGGCCTACCTGCAGCAGCTGACCATGGAGTCCAACGGCAAGTCCGTGCGTTGGGACGGCACCCCGGTCACCTCCGAGACCGGCGAGATCTTCTGGGGCGAGCCGGGCACCAACGGCCAGCACGCCTTCTACCAGCTGATCCACCAGGCACCCAGCTCATCCCGGCCGACTTCATCGCGTTCGTGAACACCCCGAACCCGACCAAGGACGGCGACCAGGACGTGCACGAGCTGTTCCTGGGCAACTACTTCGCCCAGACCAAGGCCCTGGCCTTCGGCAAGACTGCGACGAAGTGCGCGCTGAGGGCACCCCGGAAGAGATCGTCCCGGCCCGCGTGTTCACCGGCAACCGTCCGACCACCTCCATCTTCGGCGTGGCTCTGACCCCGTTCGCGCTCGGCGAGCTCATCGCCCTGTACGAGCACATCACCTTCGTCGAGGGCACCGTGTGGGGTCTGGACTCCTACGACCAGTGGGGCGTCGAGCTGGGCAAGCAGCTCGCCAAGCAGATCACCCCGGCCATCTCCCAGGATGACGAGGCTCTGGCCGCTCAGGACGCTTCCACCCAGTCCCTGATCAAGTTCTACCGCGCGAATCGCAAGTTCTGATTTCAGAGAAATCAGAACGCTGCGTTCAGCGGCGCGCATAGCGTCGTAGCGCAATAGCTTCCAAAGGGCTCTGCATTTCGGTGCCAGAGCCTTTTTGTTATCCCCTTGAACCATCATTTCCAAATATCCAAGCTCCGCGTTTCGTGCGAAATCAGCACAATGAAGTTCTGCATATCGTGCATAGGAGCAGTGTCTTTCGCAGAAAATAGCCATTCTTTAAATAGTCAATCATCAAGAACTTTTGTGACGAGTTTTGGGTGGCGTGAGGTCTGGTGGGTGGGGTATTTTTGAATATTGCTGTGCCGGGATTCAGGACGCCGCATAATTCTGGGTCCCTTCGGGTCCAGCCGGAAACAATCGCAAGATTGAGCGGAACATTGCACGAACGCAAACCTTGTGAACGCAAGTTGTACGAACGCAAGTTGCCGCGATTTTCGGCGGATTGGCAATCCTTCGCAGGCAGACCTGCGAAGAACATACCAGGCAGAACGAATTTGCGAAAATCGTGAAGCCCTTACCTGTACGCTGATATGCGGCGGCGACTCGAGGAAACACAATGGTTAACGCTATTGAAGCATTTGACGCCAAGCACCTGAAGCCGGCCGAGGAAATCCCGGCATTCCGTCCGGGTGACACCGTTGAAGTCAACGTGAAGATCCAGGAAGGCAACAACTCCCGTCTGCAGGCCTTCACCGGCGTGGTGATCGCTCGTCAGGGCGGCGGCGTCCGTGAGACCTTCGTTGTTCGTAAGATCAGCTTCGGCACCGGTGTCGAGCGCCGCTTCCCGCTGCACTCCCCGGTCATCGACTCCATCAAGGTGGTCCGCAAGGGCCGTGTGCGTCGCGCCAAGCTGTACTACCTGCGCAACCTGCGCGGTAAGGCCGCTCGTATCGTTGAGCGCCGCGACAACTCCGAGAAGTGAGTTTCAAACGCAAATAAAGCGTGAAATTGGCCCTCAGCCTTACGGCTGGAGGGCCTTTTTCTATTCTTGGCCGCTATGATAAGGGTCAGTGTGCAAACCGGACGATAAAGGAATCATGTATGAAGCATGCCAAAGACAAAAACAATAGCGACGACAGCTTTGGCTTGCGCGACACCTTGGTTTGGTGCGGAATTCCTATTATTATCGTGCTGCTGATACGTATTTTCCTGCTCGGATTCTACGTGATTCCCTCCGGATCCATGATGAACACCATCGAACCAGGCGACCGTGTGATCACCTCGAAACTCACCCCGAAAGTCTTCGACCTGAAACGCGGCGACGTGGTGGTGTTCAAAGACCCCGACCACTGGTTGCAGCAGGAAGACAGTAGCAAACTCGGCGGCGACTACCTCATCAAACGACTCATTGGACTGCCAGGAGACACCGTGGCATGCGAAGGGCCGGGCAAGCCGATCACCATCAATGGTGTGGCGATTGACGAAAGCGCATACATTCGCCCAGACGTGGACCCCAGCTCATTCGCGTTCAACGTGACCGTGACCGAAGGACACGTGTTCGTTATGGGCGACAATCGCGCCAATTCCGCCGATTCGCGCTACCATCAGAACGATTCCTCACATGGACTCGTGCCCATTTCCGACGTAGTGGGTGTCGGACTCGCAAAATATTGGCCATTGAACCGCATCGGCGGGCTCGATGCGCACCATGAAGTGTTCGCCGACGTTCCAGAAGGAGGCTCGGCGGTCTGATGGCGGTTTCCGTAATTCCCACATTAGATTTGGAACGTGCTATTGCCGAACAAGGCTACGATGTGATCGTCGGCTTTGACGAGGTGGGGCGTGGATCTCTCGCAGGGCCGGTAATGGTTGGTGCGGCTGCGATTTGGGCGCGTGACTTGGATGGGGCGGCTGGAGCTTCGCAAGGAGGTTCACAAGAATCTTCGCCTCTGGAAGTACCGAAAGGCGTGGCCGACTCCAAAATGCTGACCGAACACAAGCGCGAAGCCATCTTCGACGAACTCGAACAATGGTGCGCCGCATGGGCAGTCGGAGCAGCTTCCAATACGGAAATCGACGAATGGGGCATTTCGTACGCGCTCGGCGTGGCGGCACTGCGGGCGCTCGCCGAAGCAGAACGCAAGCTTGGCATTGGCGGGGGTGAATCTGCTGGAATCGCAGGGTCTTCTGAATCATCGGAAGCGTTGAATAATCTGAAAATCGGCGCGATTCTTGACGGACCGAACGACTACATCACCAAAGCACTCAACACCTTCGACGCACCCGATGTGCCAATTCCGGCGGACGTGACCTGCAAAGTCAAAGGCGACCGGCATTGCGCGACCGTGGCGACGGCGGCCGTCATCGCCAAAGTCACACGAGACCGACTCATGGTCAAACTCGCCGCGCAGCCGCAATATGCGCCCTACGAATGGGCCAACAACAAAGGCTATGGATCGGCGGCACACCGCGAAGCCATCGTCGAGCACGGCCCCAGCGACCTGCATCGCCTCTCCTGGCACCTCGTCTGACATACGGCATCTCATCCGCAGTCCGCGATTACGCTAATCCTTGCGGATGATGCATGCCGGAAGGAAACCTGTAAGTTCATCCCGCCGTCTGATGGCCGGGACCAATCCGTTTCCGTACCGTAGGAAACATGGAACACATACTTCACGCGACCGATCTGGTCATGGATTATTCGACCCAACAGGCTACACCGAACGCCACACACATGCTGGCGCTCAATCACGTGGATTTCGGCATCCAGGCAGGCGAAAGCATCGCGGTCATGGGACCGTCCGGTTCCGGCAAATCGACGTTACTGCACGCACTCGCCGGCATCATCACCCCGACAGCCGGCAATGTGATGTTTCGCGGTGCCAACCTGGCGCGGTTGAGCGACGCTGACCGCACCAAACTGCGCCGCAGCGCCTTCGGTTTCGTCTTCCAATCCGGACAGCTGCTGCCGGAACTGCCGGCCATCGAAAACATCGCGTTGCCGATGATGCTGGGCGGCGCAAGCTACCAGCAGGCCACCGACACGGCCATGCTATGGCTGGAACGATTGAGATTGCGCCAGCTCGCGCAACAACGTCCCGGCGAAATGAGCGGCGGCCAGATGCAGCGCATCGCCATCGCACGTGCGCTCGCCGCGCAGCCGGCAGTCATCTTCGCCGATGAACCGACCGGCGCGCTCGACCAGACCACCGGCCACGAAATCATGAGCATTCTCATGCGGACCGCACGACAGACCGGCGCGGCCGTGGTCGTGGTGACGCACGATTCGAACGTGGCCGCATTCTGCGATGCCACCGTTACCATGCGTGACGGCAGGCTGAGCTCGCCGCAGCAATCCCAACCTACCGCCGGAGGCGCACGATGAACATGTTCCGATTATGGCGATTGTTCCACCGCTCCGGCACCCGCGGCACATCCAGCCGCACCTCTGCGCTGGCCATCGTTGCCTTCGCATCCGCTACCGCCGTCTTCCTAACCGTGCTCGGAGGCCTGCATGGCTTCATCTGGCGGGCCTCCGCCGACCACACGTTCGGTTGCATGATCAATTCCAACAGGTGCGCGCCCGGTACATACGAAACATGGTCCAAAACCCTGGCGCATGTCGACAAGCTCGTCGCCACGGTCGGCGACGGCCATTGGACGGCCGACCAGGCCACAACCGTCATGAACACCTATTCCGACGGCTATGTGCTGCTCGCCGCATTCGCTAGTCTGCTACTCATCGTGCCGTTCGTGGCGCTCGCCGGCTCGGCGGCCCGTCTCGCGGCCTCCCGCAGGGACGCACGTCTCGCCGCACTGCGACTTGCGGGCGCCACCACCGCGCAGGTCACGAAACTCACCGCGCTCGATGCGGGTGGCCAGGCTCTGCTTGGCGCGCTGGTCGGCATGGCCGGCTACTTCGCGCTGATACCGGCGATCATGCTGCTCGACTTCCAAAACCAGCATTTCACCTTCGAACAGTTGTGGGTGGGACTGCCTGCTCTGGCGGCCGTGACCGTCGGAGTCACGCTGCTTGCCTTGGTCTCCGCGCTGGTCGCCCTACGCCGCGTGGCCATCACCCCGCTTGGCGTGACGCAACGTACCGGACAACCCATGCCATCCGCATGGCGCGCACTGATTTTCCTTGCCGTGTTGGCCGTAGGCTACCTGCTGCTCAACAGCGTCTCCGCATTCGCGCACTTGGGTCAGATGGTGGTCTACGCCATCATCTTCGGCGTCTTCTTCCTCGGTTTCGCCATGGTGAACGTCGTCGGTACCTGGGTGGTGGCGATGCGCGCCAGATCGCGTGCGAAACACCCGAAGGACGCGGCCACTATGATTGCCATGCGCCGTATCCTCGACAATCCCAAGCGTGCTTGGCGTAACGTGTCCGGTGTGGCGCTCGCTGTGTTCATCGCGGGGATGACGTCGGTGTGCGGATTGCTTGCCACCGGAATCGGAGGCAACCACGACCCGTTCGACCCATCTATGCTGTACATGCGCGATATAGCATGGGTGGTTTCCTGACGCTCGCCTTTGCCGCGGTGCTCGCCGCCGTCAGTTCCGGCGTGATGCAGACGGGCAACGTCTACGACCAGGCCGACGAGTACCGCATGCTTGCGTTGGAAGGCACGGATGAGGCGACGCTCGACAAGGCACGCATGATGGAAGTGATCACCCCGCTCAACACGGTGATGGCCGTTTCATTGGGGTGCTCGGTGTTGTTGCTGTTTCCGATTCTGGCAACGTCGTTGCTCAATCCGGCTTCGTTGCTTACGTTGGCCGCGGGAATCGGCTTGTGTTATGCGCTGATGGTGCTCGGAGGGTGTGCCGCGAATCATGCGGCGCACGGGCTCGGTCATGCCGGCTACCGTATGGACGATTGATGTCCTCGCCGCGGCGGTCGTGGATACCGCGGCGAGGACTGGCGAGGTCAGCCGAGCAGCACCGCGATAATCGCGATGAAAATCGGCGACGACAACGTCGAGAACAGAATGCCGTCGCGTGCGAACGACAGACCCACGTTGTACCGCGCCGCGTAGTTGTAGACGTTCTGCCCGGTCGGCAATGCGGCGAGCACCACGCACGCGTACAGCGTGGCGCCACGGAAGCCCATCACGAAATACGACAGCAGGAACGCGATGATCGGCATTACGATGTTCTTCAGCACGGCCACTGTGAACACCGCGGGAATATTCGACTTGTCCTGCAGCGGCTTCGTGCCGTGCAACGACATGCCGAATGCCATCAAAATCATTGGCACTGCGGAATCGCCGATCATGTCGATCGGGTCGTAGATGAAGCTCGGAATCACGAAATAGCCGACCTTCGCGGAAATCGCGGACACCACAATACCTAGAAGCGAGCCGATGAGCAGTGGCTGATGCAACGGCTGTTTCAGGATCTCCTTCGCGGACACCTTGCCTTTGGTGGTCACGTCGAGCACGGTCAGGCCGATCGGCGTGAACACCGCCTGCTGCATGACCAGGATCGGCGCGACGAGTGCGGGATTGCCCAGAATGTACGTGGCGATCGGCAGACCGATGTTGTTGGAATTCAAATACAGCGAATTCAGCGCGCCGATGGTGGCGTCCGCTGCCTTCATATGGAAGAACAGCCGGTTGAGGATCAGGAAGACCACGCCCACCAGCACGGCCGAGAAGAACGCCACGACGATGGAGGAGTGGAAGATCTCGAAGATCTTCTCCTTGGACAGGATGGCGAACATCAGGCACGGGCTCGACACGAAGAAGCTGAACCTGTTGAGCACCATCTGCGCGGTCGGCCCGCCGATGCGCATGCGCGCGGCCACATAGCCGGTGGCGATGACGATGCCGATGACGCAGAAACCTTCCATCGCGCTTAACAGACCCGGCATTGCACTCTCCTTTTCGTTGCGGCCGTTGCCTTTCGACCGCTATCTAGTGTGGCACCAAGCGCGCGTCGGTCGTATGCACGTCTCAAAAGCGAGCCCGATACACGATTGACGGCGCGTTTTGCCGGATAATGGACGGCATGAACGAACTTACGATTGGATTTTCCGCTTCCGCCAGCAAACAGGAGCAGTTGAACGAGCTGATGAGGCAGATCATGGGCTGCTATTCCGTCAGCGATGACGAAGGCCCGTTGACGGACGCCGTCGAGGTGTTCCTGAAAAAACAGCCGCATCTGACAGTGCGCAGGCACGGCGACACGTTGGTGGCGTCCACCGATTTCGGCCGCGAGCGCCGCGTGATTCTTGCCGGACACCTCGACACGGTGCCGATTATCGACAATTTCCCACCGAAATGGCTTCAGCCGGGCGATCCGCTGATTCGCGAGGATGTGGCGGCCGGTCATGAGCATGAGCGCGTGATCTGGGGTCGTGGCGCCACCGATATGAAGGGTTCCGACGCGGTCATGCTGTATCTGGCGGCCACGCTGACGGACGCGAAATATGATCTGACGTACGTGTTTTACGACCATGAGGAAGTCGCGGCCGAGAAGAACGGCCTGCGCAAGGTGGTCGAGTCGCATCCGGATTGGATCACCGGCGATTTCGCGATCATCGGCGAGCCGACCGATTGCGGCATCGAGGGCGGCTGCAACGGCACGATGCGATTCGACGTGATCACGCACGGCGTTGCCGCGCATTCGGCCCGCGCCTGGATGGGCAAGAACGCGATCCACGCGGCGGCCGAGGTTCTGAACCGTTTGAACGCACATGAGAACCGCGCCATCGAAGTGGATGGCCTGACCTATCAGGAGGGCCTGAACGCCACGCTGATTTCCGGCGGCAAGGGCACCAATGTGATTCCCGACGAGTGCCGTGTGCACGTCAACTACCGGTTCGCGCCGGACAAGTCGCTCGCCGAGGCGAAGGCGCTGATGATCGGCGCGGATGCGGGCGCGAAACTTGGCAACGGCGAGCATCAGCCACCGGTGGCGTGTTCGAAGGCTTCGGCATCGAGATGAAGGACGAATCGCCGAGCGCACGTCCGGGCCTCAATTCGCCGCTTGCCCAATCGCTGGTATCGCTTGTCAAGGAACGTACCGGTCGTGACCCGCTTGCCAAGCTGGGTTGGACGGATGTGGCGCGTTTCGCGATTCTGGGCATTCCGGCCGTGAATCTCGGCGCGGGTAGCCCGCTGCTGGCTCACAAGCAGGACGAGCAGCTGCCGGAGACCGATCTGCTGCTCATGGCCGACCTGCTGGAGGACTGGCTGCGTTGAATCGCCGTTGAGTCGTTGCTGAGCTGCCGTTGAATCGCCGTTGAGTCGTTGCTGAGCTGCCGTTGAATCGCCGTTAATTCGCTGCCGCTGGCTTGCCGCAGAACCACTATTGGTCCACCGTTGAACCGCTGCTGAACCACTATGCCGGCGCACGTTCATTCACGGCGTGTCAACGCGAATCATTGGAAAACGGAGCGTGCAGGGGGAATAAATTTCCCGTCCTGTCACGCTCCGTTGTTTTTTGTGTCATACTTATAGACGGTGGTTCTGCAAAACCGCCGACGCATCCGATGGCGTTGATCCCCTCGCGTGAATGTTCTGTGAGTCGCGAGCGCAGGTGTCCGCCGTCGCATGATGAAGACTTTTGACGGAAGTTGCTTCCTACGGGCGCCATGATGCGCGGCCACGGTGAGAGCGTGGTGTGAGAACCGTTGGGGCTTGAGTGAAGGCGATGCGATTGCAGCGCGTTGCCGAGGAGCGTTGTGCCTACTACCAATGAGGGCCTCGATCAGGTCGAGGCTGTTGTGTCATCCGATAATTCAACCAATAATGCGGCAAGCAGTGCGGGTTCTGTGTCTGCCGATCCGGCTCCGCGCCGCCGTCGTGGAGGTCGCCGCGTGGTGCGTGGCGTAGGTGCCGCGGGCGCGTCTTTGGAGCTGAAGGTCGAGGAGCATGCCAAAGCCCCCTTGTTTGAGGAGCCGAAGCTTGAGCCTGCCCAGTCTGCGCGTGATTCCGCCGATTTCAATGATGCCGATGACGACGAGCCGTCGCGTCCGCGTCGTCGTCGCGTGACCCGTTACGATGACGACGATGAGATGCGTGACGAGCGTCCGCGCCGTCGCCGTCGTTCCTCCGTGGACGTGCAGGACGAGGACGATCGCCCGTCGCGTCGCCGTCGCCGTATCAGCGACGAGCCGCGTGATGACCGTGACGATCGTGACGATTACGGCAATCGCGGCAATCGTGACGAATCATCCGAAGACCGTGCGCTCGACGCCGTCAGCGCGCTGCCGGAAGGCCATGAGACGCGTCACAACCCGCGTCCGATGACGTCGCTGCTGTTCCAGGAGCCGATTCTGCCGGCCGCCCCCGCGGGCCGTGGATCGTCCGACGATGACGATGCCGACGATACGGGCCGCAGAGGTTCGGACGATGCCCGTGACAGCCGTGATGACCGCGACGATGACCGTCCGACCCGTCGCCGCCGCCGTCGCAGCCACGACACGGCCGATGCGGACCGCACGGACGTTTCGAATGACGGTCGCGGCCGTGATGACGGCAATGACCGCAACAACGACGCCGAAGACGATGAGCATGGCGATTCCCGCCGCTCCCGTCGTTCCCGTCGTCTGAATGCGCAGGAACGTCGCGCCGCTGCCGAAGTGGAGCAGATCGAGGAGGACCTGGTCCTCGATGGCATCACGTATGCGCCGATCGATGACGAGTCCCGCAATGGAAACGATGATGACGACGAGCAGCCGACGCGCACCCGTCGCCGCCGTCGCGGACGCGGCAACCATGAGGAAGCCGACGAGCAGCAGACCTCCGAACGCGAATCCCGTCGCCGTCATGAGGATGACGATGAGGAAGAGGGCACGGTGACCCGTCGCCGTCGCCGCCGCCGTGGAGGGTCGAAGGCCGAGGAATCGGACGAGACGATGTCCCGTCGCTCCCGCAAGCAGCAGTACATCGACGAAATCACCGACGTCGAAGGATCCACCCGTCTGGAAGCCAAGAAGCAGCGCCGCCGCGACAACCGTCGTGAACGCAGCCGTCAGAACCAGCTCATGGAGCAGGACTTCCTGGCCCGTCGCGAACACGTCGAGCGTCTGATGGTGGTGCGCGAACGTGAGCGCCACACCCAGATCTCCGTGATCGAAGACAATGTGCTCGTCGAGCATTACGTGTCCGACATCCAGGAAGTGGCCACCGTCGGCAACATCTATCTTGGCCGCGTGCAGAACGTGCTGCCGAGCATGGAGGCCGCGTTCGTGGACATCGGACAGGCCCGCAACGGCGTGCTGTACGCCGGCGAGGTGAACTGGGATTCCGCACGTCTGGAAGGCCAGCCGCGTCGTATCGAACTGGCGTTCAAGTCGGGCGATCCGGTGCTGGTGCAGGTAACCAAGGATCCGATCGGCCACAAGGCGCAAGGCTTACCTCGCAGGTCACCTTGGCCGGCCGTTTCCTCGTGCTGGTGCCGTCCGGCGGCATGACCGGCGTGAGCCGCAAGCTGAGCGAGCGTGAGCGCGCCCGCCTGAAGAACATCGTGTCGAAGATCGCGCCGAAGGATATGGGCGTGATCATCCGAACCGCGGCCGAAGGCGCTTCCGAAGAGGCCATCACCAAGGATCTCGAGAACCTGGTGCGCCAGTGGGAACGCATCACCGCCAAGCGCGACGAGTTCCTGCACGGCAAGCGTCCGAAGCTGCTGCAAGGCGAGCCGGACGTGGCCATCCGCGTGGTGCGCGACATCTTCAACGACGACTTCTCCAAGATGATCGTTGAAGGCGACCGCGTGTACGAGCGTATCGAGGAATACCTCGACACGATGGCCCCCGACCTGAAAGACAAGCTCGAGAAGTGGGATCCGGCCGAACATGACGGCAAGGACGTGTTCGACAAGTGGCAGATCGACTCCCAGTTGCGTAAGGGCATGGAACGTCAGGTCTACCTGCCGTCCGGCGGTTCGATCGTCATCGACCGCACCGAGCCATGACCACCATCGACGTGAACACGGGCCGTTTCATCGGCCGCGGCAAGAGCCTCGAGGAAACGGTGACCCGTTGCAACCTCGAAGCGGCCGAAGAGATCGCGCGACAGCTTCGTCTGCGCGACATCGGCGGCATGGTGATGATCGACTTCGTCGACATGGTCATGCCGGCCAACAGGGATTTGGTGCTCCGCCGACTGGTGGAGTGCCTGGCGCGCGACCGCACCAAGCATCAGGTGGCCGAAGTCACCTCGCTGGGACTGGTGCAGATGACGCGCAAGCGCATCGGCCAGGGTCTGGTGGAGGCGTTCTCCGAGGAATGCCCGACCTGCAAGGGCCGCGGCTTCATCCTCCATGACGAACCGACCGTTTCGGCGGATTACGACGATCCGTACGCCTGAAGGGTGGCGATCCGTTCGTCAAGACCAACAAGCATGGCCATGGCACGGACGTGCAGGTGCCGAAGGGCTCCTCGCCGGACGTGAAGGCCAAACTCGCGCAGATCGCGGCGGCAGCCGTGGCCGCCAACAATGCGGACCTGGGCGAGGAAGAACAAGAAGAATAAAGGAAAATCCCGGTATGTCAACCTGACACGCCGGGAGCAGACTTGCGGTTGTACGCGGGTATGTGTAAATTAGATTGCTGGTGTCTGGCCGCGAGGCTCGAACGTGCCGGGCAGTAGCTTCCAAGTTAATAAAGGAACGGATATGTACGCTATTGTGAAGCCGGCGGCCATCAGGAAAAGGTCGAGGTCGGTGACGTCATCCTCGTCAACCGTCTCAACGCCAAGAAGGGCGACACCGTGGAGTTCCCGGCTGCCCTCGTGGTGGACGGCTCCAAGGTCATCCTCG
>ENA-OQMZ01000569-OQMZ01000569.1-human-gut-metagenome-genome-assembly--contig:-NODE-569-length-15497-cov-3.834743_pt1 | contig 15497 bp, 13 predicted proteins | sample MGYA00242621_ERZ504862 | MGnify/ENA primary metagenome ERZ504862 (study PRJEB26092, sample SAMD00036393) | human gut metagenome | host: Homo sapiens | study: EMG produced TPA metagenomics assembly of... | reverse complement strand
CTTGCGGGATCCGCGCCGGCGCAGGTCCGCCTTCCTCTGCGCGGCCAGCGCCGAATAGAACGGACCCGAGGTCCACGGCCCGGTCTTCAGCCGTTTCGGCCGGTAGGGGCGGTACGACCCGTTCTCGTTGGACGCGAACCACAGGCCGCGCCTCAGCTCGCGTGACACCGTGGACTTGTCCCGACCGATTTCCTCCGCGGTCCGCCGAATGCTCAGATGCTGTTCGCAATGCAGCTTCTCGATCAGGATCCTCTCCTCGGACGACAGGTGCGAATACTGTTGACCCATGAGTGCGACACCTTCTTAAGTTAGAAACTTCGAACACTTCCGACCCTAGACAAGGTGTTGCACTTCTATTTAGAACCCGGGGCGTAAACACGATTGCCTTCAAAGAAGATGGTCGTGACTGTGCTGGAATCAATGTTCGGTGCTATGAAGCGAAGCGTTGGTTGTGTGTCTAAGCTGGCCGCATTGTTGAATGAGTCTCAACTTCGGGGTGTCGTTTTATCGGCTGTGATGTTATTGTGGCGCGACACGCCAGCTTTATAGGCGATGAGTGGTGGCATCAGATGAGTTCGCTTGTACGTCTCCATTCTTTGTTGAAATATGTTATGCAAAGTGTGTAATTGGCATATGAAACTGTCATATTTGATGTGTTGCGTTGCGTTTATGTGACTTATTTTCATTGTGCATATCGTTATCAATTTGTTATCAAGGACGATCGCGAGTGAAATGCGCTCATTTATATAATGGCTGTTGCATGGCTGCCCTTGAGGGACGTTCCTCTGGCATGGCTTTGCAATGAGCCGCGATGTGGTCGTAACCAACGTGGGATTCGATTGTGCGGCGAAGAAAAAATGATGGGGGGGGAGTCGCCTCCATCATTCAGGAAAGGGAACTGAATGGTTTATAACATTCACATATTGCAAACAAGGAAAACCGGTCGTGTGGTTGCTGCTGCGGCTGCATCCGTGCTGTGTTGCATGGGGGCTGTATTTCCAGCGACTATCGGAGTGACTGCGGCGTCGGCCGATGAACCCGTCGAATTGGTCGTCAACGGCGGATTCGAAGACGATCTTAATGGTTGGAAGTCTGGAACGGTGTGGAATAGCTCCGCATCGTCCATTGCCGTCACTGCGGATGATGTGCATGGTGGCAGTGGCGCCTTGAGCGTTACTGATCGTACATCCTCTGATGCTGGTGCAATCCAGTCTCTTGATGGCAAGGTGGAAAAAGGACAGACATATACCGGAAGTATGTGGGTCAAGGCCACGGAAGACGGTGAATTCAATATCACTGTTTGTTCGGGTAATGGTTCCGGATGTGACCAGATTGCGACCGGAACGGCGAAAGCGGGTGAGTGGACACAAATTTCAGGTACTGGAACGTTAGGTGGTAGTGGTGATTTCACCAGTCCCTCGCTGGTGATTGAAAACAAGTATGGCACGAGCAATGCCGACTTCATTGTCGACGACATTTCCGTAACCGGTTCGGATTCTGGTTCCTCATTCGTGCCGCCGACTACGGGTACGGCAACGGCAGCCAAGGCTTTCGGCGACTATTCAAACCCGATTATCGATTATTGGTATGGCGCCGATCCGTGGGCTATGGAATACAACGGACGCGTATATATCTACACTACGGGTGATGGCACTTCTGTGAATGCTGATGGCTCGTTGAATTATGACTATGAATATGACAGTACTGGGCAGATCAAGGACAATTCGTTCGCTCAAGTAAAGACCATCAATGTTCTGTCCAGTGATGACATGGTCAATTGGCGTAATGAGGGTTACATTCGTGTGGCTGGAGAACAGGGGGTGGCCACCTGGGCCAGCAATTCCTGGGCTCCTGCCGTCGCTCATAAGACCATCAACGGTAAAGAGAAGTTCTTCCTGTATTTCGCCAATGGCGGCAGCGGTATCGGTGTGCTGACCTCGGATTCTCCTGTTGGTCCGTGGAAGGACGAAACCGGTGAGCTGTTGATTAAGGGCGGTACTCCTGAATCCGCTGGTGTGGTCTGGCTGTTTGATCCCGCGGTGTTCGTGGATGATGACGGGCAGGGCTACCTGTATTACGGAGGTGGTGTTCCGACAGGCGAGGAAGAACATCCGAACACGGCTCGCGTTATTAAACTGTCCGATGACATGCTGCATACCGAAGGTGAGGCTCAGGTCATAGACGCACCTGCCATGTTTGAGGACTCCGGGATTGCCAAGATAGGTGGTACTTATTACTACTCGTATTGCACTAATTTCAGCCATGACAACGTAATTGATGGTAACACGGTCGGTTACGGCAATATCGCGTATATGACTTCAGACAACCCGATGGGGCCGTTCACTTATCAGGGTGAGATTCTGAAGAATCCGAGCACGTATTTCGGTGTTGGCGGCAACAATCATCACGCGATGGTTCAACTTGGCGACCAGTGGTATATGACCTACCATGCGCAAACGGTGGCAAAGGAATTGATGAACGGCGGTAATCTTGACGCGGCGCATGGCTACCGAAATACTCATCTCGATCCGATTACGGTTAACGAGGATGGTTCCATTGCCGATATTGCAATGACATATGAGGGTCTCTCTTCGGTGAAGAATCTGGACGCGTATCAAGATGGAGGCATTCCAGCTTCCACCATTGCATGGGATTCCGGCATTCAGAACGCATATGACCTGACTTCTGGTGTGCGCGTGGTCGATATGACTACAGACAATTCCGAAGGTCAGAAGCTCAGCAATATTAATAATGGTGAGTGGACGTCTTTGGCGAATGTCGATTTCGGGAATAACGGCGCCTCTTCGCTGACTGTGACTGCAGCTGGCAAAGCCGGAGGCATCCTTGAGATTCGTCTTGATGATCCGGATTCCGAACCTGTGGCTTCTATTTCGATTCCTGCCGGTGATGGATCCGAGTACGCCGATTACACGACCACCCTTGAGGGTGTGACAGGGGTGCATCATGTGGTGTTCTCCTTCAAATCCGATGGTGGTGCGAATGCTCAGGATGAGCTGTACGACATCACTACGTACACTTTCACGGAGTCGCAGGATGAAACTCCTTCGACTCCGGTGGACAAGTCTGATTTGCAGAGCGCAGTGAATGAGAATTCCAGCCTGAACGCTTCCGATTACACGGAAGAGAGCTGGAAGGTGTTTGCTGACGCATTGCAGAAGGCTCAGGCGGTATTGCAGGATGAATCCGCTACTGAACAGCAGGTTCAAGATGCGCTTGCTGCATTGAATAGTGCACGTGCCGGTCTGAAGCTGGCTGATGATTCCACTGATGGCAATGCCGACGGCTCCAATGACGATGGCGTGGATTTGGCACAAACCGGTTCCTCTGTCTTGCCTGGTGCTGTGATTGTCGCTTGCTTGGCTCTCACTGGTGTGATCGTAGCGCGAGTGCGTCGCGAGATGCGCTAGTTACCTCTTGGTAATGCGGTCATCCCGTAGCGGCAGCCTCGGGATGACCGCACATGAAACCTAGAACTGGTACTTGTTCAAGCGTAAGTTTTGGCAGTGGTAATGTCCATCACTTATCCATATGCGGGAATGTCTTATCGTCATTCATTGCTGATTTGTGCGGGCATGCTATTGGAATACGCACTCGATGTTGAGTGCTTATCATGAAAGGTTAAAAGACTTATGAATTATTTACGACAAAAAATTTCGGCTAGTGCTATCGCGGTGTTGTCGACTTGTGGGTTGATTTTGGCGCCAATGCCGGTCTTTGCGGATGATTCAACGCCATCTTCAACGCCATCGGATGGCAGTTACACCACGACTGATAGCGGTGATGGCACGTATTCCATTCCCATGTTGAACACGGATGTTCCGGATATCAGTGTTATTCGTGTGTCGAAGGACGATCCGAATAACAAAGACGGTCGTGATGTGTATTACATGGTGAGTACCACTATGGAGCTCAGTCCCGGATCTCCAATTATGAAATCCTATGATCTGGTCAATTGGTGGATAGTCACGTACGTGTATGATCGCATTTCTATGAGCGATGCTTCATCCTTGCGCAATGAGCTAGCTCGTATGGCGAAGGCGAGTGGGCTCCGTCGCTGCGCTATCACAATGGCCGCTTCTACGTGTTATTCAATACGAACAACCTTAATGGCGCTTATATCTACTACACCGATGATATTGAGAATGGTCCTTGGACGAAGATTGCCCTTAATCGGGGATTCCATGATCCGTCATTGTATTTTGATGAGCAAGGGAGTCCTTGGATTATCTCCGGCGTCAACCAATATAGGCTGTCCGATGATTTAACCACGGTGGTGGAGAGCCATGAGAATATCATCTCTGCCGAACAGTTCACTGATGATCTTGGTGAGACTCCTACCGGATTTGAAGGATCTCAGACTTTCAAAATCGGTGATTATTTCTATACTCCAACGATTTACTGGGGCAAAGACGGTCGTACGGTGATGCTGCTGCGCACCACTGATTTGCTTGATGGCTCCAAATACGAAGCCAAAAAGTATTATCTAGGTGCTTTCGCACAAGGTAGCCTTGTTGAAGTCGACAACGGTGATGGCACGACGTCTTGGCATGGATTCTTCTTCCGAGACACATATCCGACCGGACGTATTCCCGGTTTGATTCCTGCAACGTGGGGTGATGACGGATGGCCTGTGTTTGGGGACAATAATCAGGTAAGCGCGTCGGACACCTACGACAAACTGATTGATTTGCCTGCTGATTTGGAGAATCTGGTTCGCCAGCGTTCCCTGGTCAATTCGGACGATTTTGATAATGACGCGCCTCATCAGTCTTATCAGGATCAGGATTGGTGGACTCTGGAGGAGCCTCCTCAGGTTGACGATTCTCTGATTGGAATCGAGCTGGTGGACAATGGCGATTTCGAAAACGGGACTGAATCGTGGACCCCTCAGTGGAATGGTACGCTTACCGCGATTACGGATGGTTCTCTTTCTGGAACCACGAGTCTTGCTGTGACGAATCGTGGCGAATACAATGGCGCTGGCCCGGGTCAATCTATGGATGGAAAATTGCAGCAGGGCGTGACATATCGTGCCAGTGCAACGATTCGATACGACCATGAGATGGACGGCGTCGATTCATCGGCTGTGACTTCCCACCTGTTTTATGTGGCGATTCAATATGCAGACGGCACAATTAATCGTGTGGCCACAGGAACAGTGAAACGTGGGGAGACGACTACTATCACAGGTGAGTTCTCCATCCCATCCGACGCTAATGTGGAAGGTTCCAAACTCATTGTCGAAACCGCGTGGGGTGCGGAAGGCACGTGCATGGATTACGTCATCGACGATATTTCCCTGATCGGTCTTGCTGATGAGAAGGAATATCCGGTCGCCGAAGAATACCAACCCAATGGTTCGAATCTTGATTTGGTATGGGAATGGGGACATAATCCAGATAACCGATATTGGTCTCTCACTGATCGTGAAGGCTGGTTGCGTTTGACCAATGGGCACAAGGTTTCCGCCACGGCCAAATATATGAAAGGCACTTATGGCGACCTGACATATTTTGAAACCGCCCGTAACGTTTTGTCGCAGCGTACCTTTGGCGGATCCATGTCTGTGGAAACCCACATGGATGTCAGTCATATGAAGGATGGAGACACCGCAGGCCTCGCTACATATACCCGTAGTTTTGCCTATGCCGCTGTGCGTCAAGAAAATGGACAGCGAACGTTGGGCGTGGTCAAGCGTGTCTACGACAATGGCGTGAAGGACGCGGACGGTAATATCGTTGACGATACGATTGATCGTGACGCTGAAGAGGCCTTTGTATCGGGCGGCACAGTGACATTGCCAGATGATGCGACCAATGTGTGGATCAAGTCGGACAACACACTGGATAATGCGAGTGGTAAGTTGACGATTCAGTATTGGTACAGTCTGGACGGTAAGCAATGGTCCAAGCTTGCGACGAGCAGGGGCCGCTGACTTACGATTGGAGCTTGTCGCACTTTAAGGGGTATCGAATCGGCTTGTTCAATTACGCCAAGGAGAATACGGTGGTTATGTCGATTTTGATACTATGACTTGAGCGACGTGTTGACTTCTGACGGCAAAGCTGTGGATACGTCTAAGCTGCGTTCGGCCATTGATCAGGCTGACTCTCTGCAGTCTGCGGAATATCCTATGGATGAGTGGGATAAGATGCTCACGCTACTTGATAAGGCAAAGCAGGCGTTGGCATCCGATCCTTCCACGCAAAATGAGGTGGATGCCCCGCAGCGTGCACTGAGTTTGCAGCTCGCGCAATTGGCGGTTGACCGTCAGTCTGGTGATGGCGGAAATCCTGGTGGTGGTGATCAGACCGGTGACGGTAACCAGTCGGGTAACGGCGATCAGACCGGTGATGGCGGCCAGCAACAGTCTTCTACTGCTGATGATAATTCATCTGAACTGTCATCAACTGGTTCGTCCGTAACACCGATGGTGCTGTCTGCAATTGCCCTGATGCTTGCTGGCATCAGTGTCATTCGGATACGCCGCTCTTCGCGCTGAAATATCGCCGCAGCCTGTTGGTTGCAGCGATTGAATGTGCGGAATCAGTGATGTGTCGCAATGGTGGGTTGTGCGAATGCTCGGCAACGTGGATTCGTACAACCCATCCTGTTATGTTGAGACCGCGGCGTGAGACATGGTGGAGCATGACATCGGCGTAGAATGTGCGATTTTGGAAACAAAGGAGCTGGTGTGTGGGCGGCTGGCAGTTTTCATTTCGAATCGACGGCGTTCTCCTGATATCAAGTATGGCTGTGTATCTATGTTGCCGTTATGTGGTGATGTTAGCGGAGTGAGTAATTCGGATATGGTTCGCCCTTATGAACATATGTATGGCTTATGTCGTCCGCCGAAGCATGGTTGCGATTAGCGAAAATCAGGTATTGCGGCGTTATGTCCGGCGCCATGTCATTATCGTATGGCGCACTCACGATACAATACCGTCCTAGCATGGGCGTCGCGGCATGAGACGACGCATTGTGCAGACAGGTGTGGCGTCGAACAACGAACGCGAGGTAAACGTAGATGGCGGTGAATTCCAGCGTGGAGAAACAGCCGGTCGACCAGCAGGCGAGCGGTGAGGTGCAGGCTGAAATCGATACGCGGTCCGATGGTGTTTCGCCCATGCCCAACGATGTTTCCAAACATAACGATGTTTCCAAGCATCCGGTGGCGTCCATTCCCGAATCGACGCTGTCGCTGGCCGATATTGAGCGTAAGCGCTCGCATCCTGCATTGTGGCTGGCTTATGCGCTGCTGGTGATTGCGGCCATTGTGGTGCCGTATTGGTGGGGGCGTGCGATTGCGGTGAACGATACGCAGTGACTGCTTGATAATTTGAGCGCGCTTGAGCCGCGCGGCGCCGCGTTTGTTGCCTGGACGGTGACGCTGATTGCCGTTTCCGGCTTGGTCTGCTGGTTGTTGACGCCCATCGGCGCTTGTGGGGCGCGGTTTTTGTGATTGGCTTGGCGGCGGAGCAACTCATTGCCGGCCTGTGCATTCTGAAAATTGATTTTTGGTATGCGACATATGTGGTGTACGGAGAGTCGTCGGCATTGGCGAATGCGGCGAATCTTGGCATTATTCCAGTTGGTATTGGCGTTGCCGTTTTCGCGGTGCTGTGGGTGGGATTGTTGGTGACGATTAAAAAGAGTCGCCGTTGAATGTGCTGACGCGCAGTTGGGCGTCGTTTATCTTATTTTTTGTGATTGAGACGATTGCTTTGCTTGTTGTGATGTTTGGCGGCCTGCTGACGTTGGTCTGATTCGTGGTGTCTGGTGCTCCTGTATAATTGACCCTTGGCGTATTTCGCCCGCGGATAGAGAGCGCGCCGGCATCGGGCCGGTAGCACCGCGCAGCAATATAAGGAGGATGCCGTGGCACTGACGGCTGAAGAAAAGCAGGAAATCATCGCTAAGTACGCGACCCATGAAGGTGACACCGGCTCTCCGGAGGTCCAGGTGGCTCTGCTGTCCAAGCGTATCGCCGACCTGACCGAGCACCTCAAGGAGCACAAGCACGACCACCACTCCCGTCGTGGTATGCAGCTGATGATCGGTGACCGTCGTCGCCTGCTTGACTACCTCAAGCGCGTTGACATCGAGCGTTACCGTTCCCTCATCGAGCGTCTGGGTCTGCGTCGATAATTGAAGACTTCCGCCCGAGTACCTAGGATGGTGCTCGGGCGTTTTACATATCGCCAGCCAACGGCAACAACGGCAAGAGGGTTAGAGGATAGCCAGCAGGTGAGGCCGACAGGAGAACCGAATGAAGGGGTTGACACGAGGAACGACGGCCATGGGGCCAGTCGAAACAAGGTATGTGACGTCCGCTGAAGAGGACAGTTGCGGTTCAAGCGAGTCGCCAAACCGCAGCACAGTATGTAGGAATAATTAGAAAATTAAAGAAGGAGGAACCCCATGGAGGGTCCCGAAATCAAGCCGTTGAGGCCGTAATCGACAATGGATCGTTTGGCAAGCGCACGCTGCGCTTCGAGACCGGCCGCCTCGCCCAGCAGGCCGATGGCGCCGTGGCCGCCTACCTCGACGACGATTCCATGATTCTGTCCACCACCACCGCCGGTTCCAGCCCGAAGGAGAACTACGACTTCTTCCCGCTGACCGTCGATGTTGAAGAGAAGATGTACGCTGCCGGCAAGATCCCGGGCTCGTTCTTCCGTCGTGAAGGCCGCCCGAGCTCCGAGGCCATCCTCGCCTGCCGTATCATCGACCGCCCGCTGCGTCCGCTGTTCCCGCACACCCTGCGCAACGAAGTGCAGGTCGTCGAGACCGTGCTCGCCGTGAACCCTGATGACGCTTACGATGTCATCGCCCTGAACGCCGCTTCCGCTTCCACCATGATCTCCGGCCTGCCGTTCGAAGGCCCGGTCTCCGGTGTGCGTCTGGCGCTGATTGATGGCCAGTGGGTCGCCTTCCCGCGTTGGAGCGAGCGTGAGCGCGCCGTGTTCGAGATTGTGGTCGCTGGCCGCGTGATCGAGAACGGTGATGTTGCCATCGCCATGATCGAGGCCGGTGCCGGCAAGAACGCCTGGCACCTCATCTACGACGAGGGTCAGACCAAGCCCGATGAGGAAGTCGTTGCCGGTGGTCTTGAGGCCGCCAAGCCGTTCATCAAGGTGATTTGCGAGGCTCAGGACGAGCTCAAGAAGATCGCCGCCAAGGAGACCAAGGAATTCCAGCTCTTCCCGGAGTACACCGACGAGCTGTACGCCCGCATCGACGAGATCGCTCACAAGGATCTGGACGAGGCCCTCTCCATCGCCGAGAAGCTGCCGCGCCAGGACCGCATCCACGAGATCAAGGAGCACGTGCGCGAGGTGCTCGCGGACGAGTTCACCGATATGGACGATGCGAGAAGGACAAGGAACTCGGTAACGCCTTCAAGGAACTGCAGCGCCAGATTGTGCGTCGCCGCATCCTGACCGAGGACTACCGCATCGACGGCCGTGGCCTGCGCGACATCCGCACCCTGTCCGCCGAGGTGGACATTGTGCCTCGCGTGCACGGTTCCGCCCTGTTCCAGCGTGGCGAGACCCAGATTCTGGGCGTCACCACCCTGAACATGCTCAAGATGGAGCAGCAGATCGACGCGCTGTCCGGTCCGCAGTCCAAGCGTTACATGCACAACTACGAGATGCCGCCGTACTCCACTGGTGAGACCGGCCGCGTCGGTTCCCCGAAGCGCCGCGAAATCGGCCACGGCGCCCTCGCCGAGAAGGCTCTCGTGCCGGTGCTGCCGAGCCGCGAAGAGTTCCCCTACGCCATCCGACAGGTCTCCGAGGCCATCGGTTCCAACGGTTCCACTTCGATGGGTTCCGTGTGCGCCTCCACGCTGAGCCTTTTGGCTGCCGGCGTGCCGCTGAAGGCTCCGGTTGCCGGCATCGCCATGGGCCTCGTGTCCGGCGACGTTGATGGCAAGCACATCTTCAAGACCCTCACCGATATTCTGGGTGCCGAGGATGCCTTCGGCGACATGGACTTCAAGGTGGCCGGTACTTCCGAGTTCATCACCGCCCTGCAGCTCGACACCAAGCTCGACGGCATCCCCGCCGACATCCTGGCCGCCGCTCTGCAGCAGGCCAAGGAAGCCCGCGCCACGATTCTCGAGGTCATCAACGAGTGCATCGACGGCCCGGCCGAGATGAGCGAGTTCGCTCCGCGCATCATCACCACCTCCGTCCCGGTTGAGAAGATCGGCGAAGTCATCGGCCCGAAGGCAAGATGATCAACCAGATTCAGGAAGACACCGGCGCTGAAATTGCCATCGAGGATGACGGTACCGTCTTCATCTCCTCCGAGGGTGGCGAGGCTGCTGAGAAGGCCAAGGCCATCATCGACCAGATTGCCAACCCGCACGTGCCCGAGGCCGGCGAAACCTACAACGGCAAGGTCGTCAAGACCACGTCGTTCGGCGCTTTCGTGAACCTCACCCCCGGCACCGACGGCCTGCTGCACATCTCCCAGATCCGCAACCTGGCCAACGGCGAGCGTATTGACGCTGTCGAAGACGTGCTCAAGGAAGGCGACACCGTTGAGGTGATCGTTCAGGGTGTCGATGATCGCGGCAAGATCTCCCTGGCCATTCCTGGTTTCGAGGATCAGGAGAACAACGCCCGCCCGAGCCGTGGCGATCGCGATGACCGCCGTGGCGGCCGTGGCCGTGGTGACCGTGACGATCGCCGTGGCGGCCGTGGCCGTCGCTCCGATCGCGATGACCGTGACTTCGACGATCGTGACGACCGTCCGCGTCGCCGTCGCTCCGATGACTTCGAGGATGATTACGACGACCGTCCGCGTCGCCGTCGCTCCGATGACCGTGACTTCGATCGCGATGATCGCATGATGATCGTCCGCGTCGCCGTCGTTCTGCCGACCGTGACTTCGACGATCGCGATGACCGTGATGCTCGCGACTCCCGTGACGATGATCGTCCGCGTCGCCGTCGCTCTTCCGATCGCGATGACCGTGGCGATCGTGATGACCGCCGTGGCGGTTCCCGTGGCCGTGGCCGTGGCTCGGACCGTAACCCGCGCTACGCCACCGACGACAACTACGACGACTACCGCGCCGACCGCGAAGAGCGTACTGAGCGCCCGCGTCGCCGCGTCCGTCGCGACTTTGATCCGTTCGAGGACTAAATCCCTCTCACGGATCGGTCGCGGCATAGCCGCTCCCCTCACCTACGGGAAGCCCGTAGGGCTTCCCGCTTAACGGTTCGGCATTCGAGGACTGATCGTTCTCTAGCTTCTCTCGGGTGAGAAGGGCTTGATCGCAAACCAAAAGGCTTCTATACCGTTTCATTCGGTATAGAAGCCTTTTTGGTTTTTCGGCTTCTTCGCGCTGCATATTTCGATGTTGAATAAGGCACTCGTGCTGCCGCCATGTACGTTTAGTTGTCGGTTGACAACTATTCCCATGCATCAAGAATGGCGGATGATCATCGAAGGTACTCATGGGCGTTGATCACTGTGGCAACAACAAAGGCCGGGCCCTTGTGAGAGCCCGGCTTTATGCCGTATGGCGGCGGATTAATCCTTAAAGGCTAATCCGTTGTCAATCAGCGTTACAGAATCGCCATGCACACGAAGTCCAGAATGAACAGCGCGGCCACAGTCCAGATGATCGGGTGAACCTCCTTGGCCTTGCCCTTGCAGGTCTTCACGATGCAGTACATGATGAAGCCTCCGGCGATGCCGTAGGAGATGGAGTAGGAGAAGGCCATGAACACGGCGGCGAAGAACGCCGGAATGGCTTCGGCGATGTCGTCCCACTTGACTTCCTTCAGGGAAGCGGCCATCATGCAGCCGACGATCACCAGCACGCCGGCGGTTGCGGCGGACGGCACGGCGGAGACGACCGGGGCCAGGAACGCGGACAAGGCGAAGCAGATCGCCACAACCACGGAGGTCAGGCCGGTTCGGCCGCCTGCGGCGATGCCGGCGGAAGACTCGACGTAGGTGGTGGTGTTCGAGGTGCCGCAGATGGCGCCGATGGAGGTGGCGATGGAGTCGGCGAACAGGGCCTTGTCCATCTTGGAGGAGAAGCCGTGGCCGTTCTCCAGAGCTTCTCATCCTCGGCGGAGAAGATGCCGGTGCGGCGGCCGGTGCCGATGAAAGTGCCCAGGGTGTCGAACGTATCGGACATGGAGAAGGCGAAGATGGTCACGATGACCAGCGGCAGCTTGGTCGGATCAGAGAACAGTGCCGGGAAGCCCTCGGCGGAGAAGATCGCGCCGAAGGTCTGCGGCAGCTGGGAGAAGGTCTCGCTGATGGACTGCGAGTTGGACCAGGTGGTCACGCCGAACGGGATGCCGATTACGGTGGTGATGGCGATGGCCAGCAGCATGCCGCCCTTAACCTTCATCACGGTGAACACAATGGCCAGTACGAGGCCGATCAGGAAGACCCACAGCACCTTGTCGTTGAAGTTGGCCAGACCCGGGGTAGCCGCAACGGCACCGCCCTTGGCGGCGGCCTTCGGATCGCGGGAGTGAACTTGATCAGGCCGACGTTCAGCATGCCACGTAGGCCACGAACAGGCCGATGCCGCCGCCGATGGCGTGTTGCAGGGACTCCGGGATGGCCAGGATGATCATCTTGCGGATCTTGGTGACGGTGATGAGGATGTTGATCAGGCCGCACAGGAACACCATGCACATGGTCTGCTGCCAGCTGAAGCCGAGGCCGAAGCACACGGTGTAGGTGAAGAACGCGTTGAGGCCCATGCCGGCGGCCTGGGCGTACGGCACGTTGCGAACAGGCCCATGACCAGGGTGCCGATGATGGCCGCGATGATGGTGGCCAGGAACACGCCGCCCCACGGCATACCCGTCTGCGACAGGATCTGCGGGTTGACGACGATGATGTAAGCCATCGCGAAGAACGTGGTCAGGCCGGCCAGAATCTCAGTCGAGACGGTCGTGCCGTTTTCCTTCAAATGGAAGAACTTCTCCATTTACTCTCTACTTCCTTGGGTTTATGCGGGGCTGCGCACCGCGTGCATAATGCTGCGGCTGGCCCCGGCGAGAATTGCGACTCGCCTGATCGGCCTGCCCAACGCGCGTCAGGCGCTGCGCACCCAATCAGAACCGTGGCCGATTATAGCTTGTGGAGGCAACGTGAACGGTCCGGGAGTAGACTGACTGCCAGAATAATTCGGAACAACTCAGGGGACACGCAGGACACACCCGTGGAAGGAAGGCGCGCGATGAAACCGGCCGTCGAAGTCAGCATCACCTCTTGGAAGAAGAATGTCGTCAAGCCCGGTCAGGAGTACGGCCGCGTACTGCTGATGCCCGGCACCGGCTACAACTGCGACCGTCCGCTGCTCTACTGGTCGGCCCAGGCTCTGGTCGAGGCCGGCTGGCGAATCGACCGCATGAACGTACGCAACGCTTCCGACGACCTGTCCACGGTGATTCCGGTCCTCAATCAGGCGATTGACGGCTGGGTGGCCGCCGCGCGCGAGTCCGGCGCGGGTAAAGCCGGTGATTCCGGGGATGGCGTTGCCGCCGATGATTCTGCTACCGTGCTGGCCGATGGCGCAGCTGGCTCGCCGAACCGTGATTCCGACACCCCGTCCGGCCCTCGCCTGTTGCTGATCGGCAAGTCGCTGACGACGATGACCTACCCACATGTGGCCTCACACTACGGTCTGCCGTTCGTGCTGCTGACCCCGGTGCTGCATCACGCCGACTTCGATCCATCCGCCCGGGTGATTCCGGTGCCGGCTGTCGGCGATGATATCGTCGCCGAATCCGAGGCCCCGAGCGTGGCCGAAGCAAGGGCGATCATCCGCGCGGAACAGGCCGGCCAGTCGCACGCCGCCAGCTCCCGATACTCCGGCCCGGCACCGCTGATCTGCGCCGGCACCGCCGACCCGTTCTACGATCAAGCCCGCGCCAACGCGCTCACCCCGCACGTGCACGAATACCCGGATGCCAACCATTCGATCGAGGTGCCCGGCCACTGGCGTCGCTCGCTCGACTATCTGAAGGAAGTCACCGCGTCCGTAGCCCAGTACGCCGCCACGCTGTAATGCCCCGCGACACGCCCGAATTCTGCAATGTCGCTGACCATCCGTAATCTAATCATCCGTAAACCACAGACCGTTGGTTGAAGTGCGCGCGAGTGCATTTCCGAAGTTTGGTTCGCCAAGCCAGCGCAGGTTGAGAGATATAAGCCCGTCAAGGGCCGGCGAAGGTCGCTTCGCGAGATTATATTGCTCTGCCTGTGCGCAGGGCTTTTTTGTTGCCCGGCCGAAAGTTCCGAACTCCAAGTCAACGGCCGACTTAGGAAGGAACGCCATGAAGAGGCCCGAAAAGGAAGCGGTAGTCGCTCAGCTTACGGAAGAATTCCGTAACGCTGACGCCGTCTACCTGACCGAGTACCGCGGGCTTACCGTTCCGCAGATTTCCGATCTGCGTGAAAAGCTAGGCCGCGATACTTCCTACACCGTGGCAAAGAACACGCTGGCACGCATCGCCGCCAAGGAAGCGGGCATTGAGGGTCTCGACGAGATTCTCTCCGGCCCGACCGCCATCACCTTCGTGAAGGGCGACTTCATCGAGGCTGCGAAGGTCATCCGTGACTTCGCCAAGGACAACAAGGCTCTTGTCATCAAGGGTGCCGCCGCTGACGGCACTGTCTACGATGCCGAGGGCGCCAAGAAGCTGGCAGACCTCAAGTCCCGCCCGCAGCTGCTTGCCGAATTCGCCGGCGACATCAAGGCATCGATGGCCAAGGCCGCGTACCTGTTCAACGCTCTGCCTACCAAGCTGTGCGCACGATCGACGCCCTGCGCGAAAAGCAGGAGAAGGCTGCCTGATTTACGCCCTCACGGCATGAATCAGTCGCTTCGATAATTTAAACAATAAGGTTTATTAGGCAGCGGATCTACCACTTCGTCCGCCGCAAGATTGAAAGGAAGCCATAATGGCTAAGTACACCAACGATGAGCTGCTGGAAGCCTTCGGCGAGATGACCCTGGTCGAGCTCTCCGAGTTCGTGAAGGCCTTCGAGGAGAAGTTCGACGTCGAGGCTGCCGCTCCGGTTGCCGCTGTTGCCGCTGTTGCTGGCGCTGCTGCTCCGGCTGAGGAAGAGAAGGATGAGTTCGACGTCATCCTCTCTGCCGTCGGCGACAAGAAGATCCAGGTCATCAAGCTGTCCGCGCCATCACCAACCTCGGCCTGGCCCGAGGCCAAGGCTCTTGTCGACGGCGCTCCGAAGGCCGTCCTCGAGAAGGCCAAGAAGGAAGATGCCGAGAAGGCCAAGGCTCAGCTGGAAGAGGCTGGCGCCAGCGTCGAGCTCAAGTGATTTGTGCGGCATAAGCCGCAATCACAGCTTTCGAGGAACCCCGCACCTGTGTTTCAGGCTGCGGGGTTTCCGCATACTGAGTAGACTAGTTGACGAGGACCGAGGCGGAGAATGCGATCCGGCGTGGAAACACAAAGCTGG
>ENA-OQMZ01000568-OQMZ01000568.1-human-gut-metagenome-genome-assembly--contig:-NODE-568-length-15505-cov-1.455976_pt1 | contig 15505 bp, 10 predicted proteins | sample MGYA00242621_ERZ504862 | MGnify/ENA primary metagenome ERZ504862 (study PRJEB26092, sample SAMD00036393) | human gut metagenome | host: Homo sapiens | study: EMG produced TPA metagenomics assembly of... | reverse complement strand
CCATGTCTAAGGAAATCCATTAATAAGGATCTGGTATCAAGAAAAACAGGGAGACAGTATGAAGCAACTGTGGAAATGGTTGATCCCGGCGAGGGAAATGTGCAGTTCAATCTGAGTTTTCCGCAACGATAAGTAGTGTATTGCAGGCAGTCTAAGGACTGTCTGTTTTAATACAAATATATGAAAGAGAGGAACTTAGCATGAAGAAAAAAGGTAATTTTAGAAAAGTAGTATCTGGCTTGCTGGCAGGCATGACAATGCTTAGTACAGTGTTATCTCCGATGACTGCATATGCAGCGGAGATCCAGCCAGAGAAAAAACCTCCACTTTATGAGGAAGTGAAAGACCTTCTGGATGAAGATGAGGTAGTGACTGCCAAAGATTATGAAATTGAAACAGGCAGTGTATTTGATGTGAAATCAGACTACACAGGACTGGAAATCAAGGCTGATAACAAGGTCAAAGTCACATTTGAGGAAGCAAAGAACGACAAGGATGAGGATTTTACGACAGATCATGCGGACACTTACAAAGCGGTCTATTATGTGGAACCGGTAAATCAGGAGCATCCGAAGTACCAGGTCAGCCGAAAACTGATTGTGCGTGAGAAAGAAACAGAAGTACAGACAGAGGTGGCAGGGAGTGAAGCAGTGACTGAGTCCGAAACAGCTGGCAGTGAACAGCAGACAGAAGAAGCGGAGGGTTCAGAAGCAGACTCGGAGATTACCGATATTGACGCTGATGAATTTGATGATTTGGTAGAGCAGGCACAGAATCAGGATACCTATGATGAAGAATCAGGGTTAGAGCTTCATGATGTTTTGGATCAGGCAGGAGACGAAGGTGTGGATCTTGATGCTATGGAAGAAGGAGAGATTGCAACATTTGAAGCAGTTTCGGCTTATTCAGCAAGAAGTACACAGCAGGTAACAATCGAAAAAGGACCTCTGTATAGATATGCAGATTATAATCTTGGAACCTATCTGACAGAGCCGTACTATATCAGCTACGGAAGCGTCAGAGCAACTGCGTATTGTGTACAGCCAGCAAAACCTGGACCAGGATCTGGAAATTATACAATCACAAAGATTGGGGACAATCAGGCGTTAGCAAAAGTGTGTTATTACGGTACAGATGCCGCAGGGAGCGAAAGCTTTTTTGCGAATAAACACACGGATTTCTCAGAAGGAAAAAGATTCATCATTATTCACATGGCTGCATCTTATGCCAATGGAAGCAGTGATGCATTCTATGGAACAAATGCTACAGGCGAGGCTTTGGCAAAAGAACTCTATAATTATTGTGTGAATAAGCCGGAAATACCAGATGTGGCGATGTCATTTTCCAAACCGAATGTAAAAGCTTATGTAGATGGGAATGTTCAGAGAACGGAGAACATCAAGTTCAACGCATCTTCCCAGCAGAAAATTACAATGGACTTACCAAAGGGAGTAAAGCTCCATAATGTATCTACTGGAAATGTAAGTGCGGCAGGTGCAAGCGTAACAATTGGAGGAGGAACCACGTTTTATCTCTCAGCTCCTCTGACACAGACAAAAGATGTAAGTGCTTCTTTTTCTACAAAGATGAAGGGAAGTATTACAAAAGATTATTCAGCATATAAATTGACTACAAATGCAAGTGTTCAGGATCTGGCATTTGTGTTTGGAGAAGGTGTCGCTGATGAAAAATATGTAAGCTTAAAGGTGTCCTGGATTGAACAGGCTACGATCGAAATCGTAAAGAAAGACGATACAGCGGATGTTAATCTTGCAGGTGCAGTATTCGGTGTATACAGCGATGAGGCTTGTACAAAGCTGATCACTCAGATGCCGGCAACAGATAAGAATGGAAATCTTCTGTTACGATCATCAAGACACAGGATACTGTTTATCTGAAAGAGATCACAGCACCACAGGGATATGTAGTAAATGCAACGGCAACAAATGTAAAACTGGTAGCAAGTAAAACCTCATCGGTAACTGTGGAAAATAAGGAACAGCTGGCAGAGCTACCATTTACAAAGAAGGACAGGTTCTTACCGGAGCAGATGTCAGTGAAAATGGAACGGTATTCCAGATATGAAAACCGCAGACAGAAAAATGCAGTGTATAACGTGTATGCCGGGGCAGATATCGTAACTGCTTATGGCACAAAAGTGTACAGTAAAGGTGACCTGGTAAAGATAATCTGACTACGGGAGAGAATGGTTCTGTTACACTGAAGAACCTGCATCTTGGAAGCTATGTGGTGAAAGAAGCAAAAGCACCGGACAATTTCTATAACGGCAGCGAAGAAAAGCCAGTGACTCTGACTTATGCCGGACAGAATAAAGAAGTTGTATTTGCAGATGTGACTTTTAACAACGAAAGACAGAAAGCAGATGTTTCCGTAGTAAAACAGGATAAAGATACAAAGAAACCACTGAATGGCGGTATTTTTGCTCTGTATGCATCCGATGATATTAGAAATGCAGACGGAACCGTTGTTGTGAAAAAAGGAACACTGATTGAGAAAGCAACTACTGGCGCAGATGGAACTGCAAAATTCACAGCAGATCTTCCGATTGGATATTCCTATTCCGTAAAAGAAGATCAGGCGCCGGAAGGCTATGTAAGAAATACAGAAGATGTGTATACGTTCAAGTTTTCTTACACCAATGATAAAGAAGCAACCGTATTATTTGCCCATACCTTCAGCAATGACCGTGTGACAGCAAAGATCAATTTATTCAAAGTTGATAAAGAAACAGGAAAAGCAGTACCACAGGGAGATGCCACACTGAAAGGTGCAGTTTATGGTCTGTATGCCCGTGAAGATATCGTGCATCCGGATGGAGCAACTGGAACTATTTATAAAGCAGGAGAACAGGTAGCTTCTCTTACAACCGATGACAAAGGACAGGCTTCTGTAAATGGTTTATATCTTGGCAAATATTATGTCAAAGAGATCACACCGCCGACCGGATACCTGGCAGATACAGAAGAACATGATCTTGTGTGCAGTTATGAAGGAGATATGACAGCAGAAGTAAAAAGAGAGTGCACTTCCAGTGAGCAGGTCATCAAACAGCCATTTCAGATCATCAAAGCAGCCAACAATGGAAAGACCGATGCAGATCTGTTATCCGGAGCCGGATTTACAGTTTATCTGAAATCTTCCCTTACAAAGAAAGCAGATGGAAGCTATGATTTTGATTCTGCCAAACCAGTAGTGAGTGGAAAAAATGGAGCAACTGAGATTTTCACAGATGAAAAAGGGTATGCCTGCAGTATTCCATTACCATTTGGAAGCTATATCGTGCGTGAAACTACAACACCGCACAATTACAAGCCAGTCGATGATTTTGAAGTGAATATCACAGAACATCATCCAAACGAGCCACAGATCTGGCGAGTGCTTCTGGATGAAGAGTTTAAGGCAAAACTGAAAATCGTGAAAAAAGACGATGAAACAAAGAAATCTGTATTGATTGCCGGAACAGAATTTAAGGTATATGACCTGGACAACAAGAAGTATGTGGAGCAGGTAACAACTTACCCAGTGACAACTACTCACAAGTCCTATTTTACGGACAGCAGGGATATCTGATTATGCCGAAGAATCTGAAGATCGGACATTACCGGATTGAGGAAGTCAACGCACCGGAAGGTACACAATCAATAAGAACTATGTAGAGATTGCGGTGGATGCAAATACAGCATACCAGATGGATTCTGAGAGCGGAGATGCCATTATTACGGTAGACTATGAGAACCATCCGGTAAAAGGAAAGCTGACGATCTATAAAAAAGGTGAGATGCTGACCGGATTTAAAAAGGATTTTGTTTATGAAGAAAGATACCTGAAGGGTGCATCATTTCATGTCTATGCAGCTGAAAATATCTATACACCGGATTATCAGAAAGATGAAAACGGGAACAGACAGCTGATCTATGCAAAAGATGCACTAGTAACAACGGTAACGACCGGGGAAGACGGAAAAGCAGTTGCTGATAACCTGCCGCTTGGTTCTTACTATGTGGTAGAAAAGACTGCACCGGAAGGATTCGTCCTGAACCATGACAGATCGGATGTCTCATTTGTCTATGCGGATCAGGATACACCTGTGATCGAACTGGAAGTGATGGTTGCGATGACCGCCAGAAAGTTGCAATCCAGGTAGAAAAACAGGATGCAGAAAATGGTGCAACCGTAGCAGGAGCTGTCTTTGGCATCTATAACACAGAAAGATCTGAAAGAATGAGAAAGGTGAGATCATTGTAAAGGCAGATACACTTCTGCAGGAAATGACTTCTGATAACGATGGTCTTGCAGCATGTACGCTGGATCTGCCGCTTGGACAGTATTATGTGAAAGAGTTAAAAGCACCGGCGGGATTTGTATCCTCTGATGAAGTTCTGAATCTGGATGTTTCTTACCAGGGCAGGATGTGAAGACAGTAAAACTGAAAACAGTGAAAAAGAACCAGCCGACAACAGTTTGAAATCACAAAATCTGATGTAACAACAGGTGTGGAACTGGATGGGGCAAAACTCACCGTTCTTGATAAAGAAGGAAATGTTGTGGATCAGTGGACTTCTGTAAAAGATCAGCCACATGTGATCAAACGACTGACTGTGGGTGAAGAATACACCTTCGAGAGGAAATGGCACCGTATGGATATCTGAAAACGACGGATGTGAAGTTCACACTGGAAGATACTGCCGAGATTCAGAAAGTAGAGATGAAAGATGAAGTTCCAACAGGACTTCTGATCATCAACAAAAATGGAGAGTTTCTGGATAAGGTGACACTTTTGGATCATGTAAAAGGTACCGTGGAGCATCTTTTTGAGTATGTAACCGGAAGCCTTACAGATGTGACGTTCGATGTATTTGCTGCGGAAGATATCAAAGCGGCAGATGGTGTCAGTGAAGATTATTTCAAAGCAGATGAAAAAGTAGGAACCATTACCACAGATTCCAATGGTATTGCACAGATGGGAGATCTCCGGTTGGAAAATACTATGTGAAGGAAGTAAAAACAGCTCACGGTTATGTGCTGGACAAAGAGCCGAGATATGTTTGACCTTTCCTACCGTGATCAGGACACACCAGTCATCACTTATGATGAGAAATGGCAGAATGCCCGTCAGAAAGTAAAGGTTACGGTTCTGAAGAAAGAAAAAGATACAGAACGTGTTCTTGCAGGTGGTGTCTTTGGTCTTTATACCAGTGAAGATATCAAAAATGCAAAGGGCGAGGTACTCCTTGAGAAAGATAGTCTGATCGAGCAGCGGGTAACGGATGAAAAAGGACAGATTACTTTTACGGCAAATCTTCCGGTAGACGGAAAATACTATGTGAAAGAGATCTTTGCGCCGGACGGATTTGTTACAACAGAAGAAGTACAGGAATTTACCTTTGAATATGCCGGAGAAGACCAGGCAGAAGTAAGCTACGACTTTACTTTTGAGAATCAGCCAACTACAGTGGAGCTGACCAAAACAGACCTGACAACAGGTAAAGAACTTCCAGGTGCACACCTGAAAGTGACGGATTCAGATGGCAATACAGTGATGAATGGACTTCTACGGAAGAATCCCATGTGATCAAAGAACTGGTTGTTGGTAAGGAATACACCATGACAGAGACAAAACCGGCAGATGGATATGTCACTGCAGAAAGTATTACCTTTACAGTAGAAAATACAGCAGAAATTCAGAAGCATGAAATGAAAGATGATGTGACAAAAGTGCAGATCAGTAAGACGGATATCACAGGAGAAACTGAGATTCCAGGTGCGAAACTGACGATTCTCGATAAGGATGATCAGGTAGTAGAGAGCTGGACTTCCACAGAGGAAGCACACTATATCGAAAAACTTCCAATCGGTAAATATACCTTACGTGAAGAGCAGGCACCGAAAGGATATCTTCTGACATCGGATGTTAGTTTTGAAGTAAAGGATACTGGAGAAATCCAGAAAGTAGCTATGAAAGATGACACTGCCAAGGGAAAAGTGATTCTCAATAAGACAGATAAATCATCAGGAGAACCGCTGAAAGGGGTAGAATTTGAACTTCGTGACAGCAAAGGAAAAGTTCTGGAAACCTTAAAGACAGATGCTGCCGGTCATGCAGAAAGTAAGCTGTATGAGATTGCCACATTTAAGAACGGCAAATATGATACCGCTATCAAGTATTATCTGGTGGAAACAAAGACACTGGACGGATACACACTGGATCAGACCAAGCATAAAGTGAAATTTGCCTATGCAGATGACAGTACACCGGTTGTAGAAGTTACCTTTAATCTGACAAATGAGAAACCGGAAGTTCCAGAAACACCGAAAACACCGGATACACCACAGTCGCATGAAGAGACAAAGGTATCAAATGCACCGAAAACAGGTGACAGCACGAATATATGGCTGCCGATCCTGCTTCTGGTAATCTCCACAGGAGGTATGGCAGGACTTTATATCAGCAGGAAAAGGAAAAGCAAATAAGGAAACTAAAACCAACGGTTATGATTGGGAGCTTCTATGTGAGGCTCCCTTTTTCATACAAAAAAACACAGAAAGGAACAGAAAACTATGATGAAAACAATGGAAAAAAGACAGGAAGCACGAAAAAACCAGGATAAAACAGTAAAGAGAATGATGCTTATCAGAAGAAAGCCGAGCAGATGGTCAGCAGAAAAAGAATGAACCATCACATGATCAGAAAGGGGTAAAAGCGTATGATGAACAGAAAAGAATTTTATGAATATGTCAAAGACAATGTAAAGGAGTATCTGCCAGAGTCTTATAAGGACGCAGAAATTAAACTTCAGGAAGTAGAAAAAAACAATGGTTTGAAGCTGACAGGTATTACGATTCCGAATGGAGATCAGAGAATCGTACCGACAGTCTATCTGGATTCCCTTTATCAGGAATATATCCATGGAAAAGATGTAGATTCTTGTGTTGGGGATGTAGCTGATATGCGTATTGAGGCACAGGGCAAGGCAGAATTTTTTGATATGGGAGTTCCAGATTTTCTGGATTATGAAAAGATGAAGGACAAATTACAGATGAGAATTTGTGATAAGGAATGGAATACCGATCTTCTTGCAGATAAAGTAGTCACAGAACACGGAGATTTTGCGGCTTATTATGCAGTAAATCTGGAGGAAAATGGAGAAGGGATCAGCAGTATTCCGGTAACTGTTTCTCTGATGAACGAGTGGGGAGTATCTGCCGAACAGATTCAAGCGGATGCGATGGTGGCAGACCGAAAACGTGGTGTCACACTTATGGATATGAATGAGATTATCAAATCTATGATTTTTGGTGAAGAACCAGAAAACCTGCTGAATGAAAAAATGGATATGGAAGCCATGGAAAACCCAATGTTCTGTCTGACAAACAATGCTAAGATGAATGGAGCTTCCCTGTTACTGCAGGAAGATATTCGTAAACAGATTGGGGAATGCCTGGGAAGTGATTACTTTGTCATCCCATCTTCCATTCATGAAGTGCTGATTCTTCCTGATAACGGCATTTTTTCAGGTTCCAGAATTAAATGCGATGGTACAGGAAGTCAATGAGACACAGGTGGAAAGACAGGAACAGCTTTCTGATAAGGTTCAGTTCTGTGATAAAAAGACCGCAGTAATGGAAAATGCTGAGCGTAGGGAAGCTCGTTTGGAGAAAGAAAAAGCAGCCGAAAAAGCGGAAGTAAAAGGTGGAATCCATGGAAGACTGGAAAAAGCCAAGGCAGAGATCAATGCAAAAGAGGCAGACAAAGTGCCAAAGAATAAGTCAAAAGATCTTGCCGCAGCATTATAAAGAGAAACAACGATGATTTTAAGGGGACTGTACTAAGCAGTCCCTGATTTTATGAAAAGGAGTAGCACATGGCAAATAAATTATATGCAATGGAACAGCTGACGGAAGAGGTGGCAAAAGATGTAGCTGCCAGTCCGCAGGAATGGATGCGGTTCCTAAACACTTCATCCAGACTGTACAAATACACTTTTCCAGAACAGCTTTTAATTTATGCACAGCGACCGGAAGCAACTGCCGTAGCATCCATGGAAATCTGGAATCAGAAGATGTACCGTTGGATCAAAAAGGGATCCAAGGGGATTGCCCTGATTGACAATACTTCCGGACCGAAAACAAAACTTCGGTATGTATTTGATGTGCAGGACACTTATAAAGTGCGGAATCTTGGAAAGGATCCCCAGTTATGGAATCTTCCAGTAGAAGGAGAACATCTGGTGGCAGATTATCTGCAGGAGCAGTTATCACTGGAAGATACAGAAGGAGGACTTGCTGAAAGTCTGCATCAGGCAGCGAAGGAGAGTATGCAGGAATGGCTTCCAGATGCATTGGAAGAACTGAGACTGGATGTGACAGGGACATTTTTGGAAGAACTGGACGAACAGAATCAGGAAGTCGAATTTCGGGAACTGATGACCAATAGTGTCTGGTGTGTATTACTAAACCGGTGTGGATTGGATGTACAGGAATATCTGGATGCAGAGGATTTTCGGCATATTACGGACTTCAATCAGCTGAAAGTATTAGGACATCTGGGAAGTGCAGTCAACGAGATCAGCAGACCAGTCCTGATGCAGATTGGACGATATGTGCTGAAGGATCTGGAAAATGACCTGAAAATGGTTGCAAAAGAAAAAAGAAGTAGTCTATAATGAATTAACACGTTAAATTCGTGAAAGTATCAAAAAGAATGTTAACAATAAAAATAGAAAATAAGGAGGAAATAGTCAATGAGAGAGATCACTTACAGCCAGAACGGAGAGTAATCAGATTCCAATAATCAGCTGGAAGAGACGAGAGAACGATCGGGAAATATGGAATGATGAGGAAAGAGTATCTGAGAAATCACAAGGTAGCGAGGTTCAACATTCTGACACTGCAGAACCGTCTGGACAGTTATCTGATGGAGATCGACAGTCAGGCAAGACAGAGAGTAGACAACCTGATGAACGAACTTCTGGAGAAAGATCCGGCACCGGACAAGATGACAGACACAATGGCGTGGACCAGACACATGAACCAGATCAAAGCACAGGCAGAGGAACTGGTGATTCAGGAGATTATTTACAGTTAAGCCTGTTCCCAACAGAAGAGGAACAGTTAGGAGAAATAAGAAAAGCGGCAGCTGCATTAGAACAGCCAGCCGCTTTTCTTATTTCTGATGAAGTGGTAGACGATATTCTCCGAACAGGAAGCGGACAGAAAAGTACGCTGTTTCACATTACTGCAAGATTGATTGAGGGTCTGGACAATGAAGAAATGCAAAGCTTCTGAAGATGAATATAGAACTGGAGGAAAAGGATTTACCATAGATGGTCAGAAAATCAGTATCTGGTACGACAACGATGGTATCCGTATCCGGAGAGGTGATTCTGCAAGAAGAAACTTTGACCGTATCGTTACGTGGGAAGAAGCCGCTGACAGAATCCGAGATATGTATGAGGAGGGAAATTACGTTGATAATCTTATCTCCAATAATGCTATCGAGCAGGAACAGAAAGAAATGACAGATCTTCTGGCACTCCATTTCCGTGATACGAGCAGAAACAGAGAAGAGCAGTTATCTTATTCTGATTGGCAGGACGTAGTGGGGGCGGCTTGGACAGATCCGGAGGAAGCAGCTGCGACAGCCTATCGTTTTGAATGGCTTCAGGAAGATATGGAAAAGAATCCAGAAGATTATCATCGCTGGGAAATACAGCATAATCCTGAATATTTCCAACGTTATAAAGATCTCCAGAGGGAGCGTTCCTGGGTGGATCAACAGTTTAAAGTAGAGCGACCGGCTCTATCCTTTATCACACAGGATGAAATTGATGCAGTGTTAAGAAGAGGCGGTATTACTGCCGGAGGACGTAACCGAATCTATGAGTATTTCATGGAGCACCATGATATGAAAGATGCAGCTGAGTTCCTGAAAAATGAATATGGAACAGGTGGTTCTTCACCCGGAATACCAGGAGCAGATGCTTCTGACGCATCCCACGATGCAAAAGGATTAAAGCTTGGAAAAGGGAAGATTGGCAATCCAGAGGTAGAAGTTTTATTAAAGTGGAATAAGGTTGCAGAACGTGTTCGCCAGTTAATCCGCACAGATGATTATTTGTCACCGGAAGAAATGGAAAAGTACGAAGAGCGACAGGAAGCACAAAGACTGGCAGACCTGGAAGAAGCACAGCAGATGTTAGGAGAACAGCTGGAACAGGATACTTTTACAGCGGAAGATATAACGGATCTGCGACTAGTTGATTCAGAATATATGTCCGGTACCAGAACAAAAATCTATGATTTTGCTTGCAAAGTTAAGGGAGAAGAGAATCGACTTCAATACACATTAGAATATCATGATGATGGAGAAGGTTTCACGATTCATACGGAAAAAGATGATATTTGGGAGCGAATGTCAATACAAGAATTGGAACGTCTGGATGTAAAACTTGGACAAGAAGTACTTTATTATCATTATCACAACAAAACAGTAAATGCGGATACCTTAGATAAATTACGGGAAATCAAGGAAGAAATCATGGAGGAAGAGTCTTCCTATTTACTGCTATTTCTAAACGTATGTGGACAGATTATGATAAAAAAGAAAAAGAACTGTCGGGAGAAGTTGAGGTATCGGAAGAAAAAGAATCATTGGAAGAGATTAACGGAATAGCAGAACTGATTCCAGCAACGAACTTCCATATCACAGATGATGAACTTGGACAGGGAACACCGAAGGAGAAATTCCGAGCCAATATTATGGCTATTCAGCTGTTAAAAAAATGTGAGGATGAGAACCGCAATGCGACACCAGAGGAACAGGAAATCTTATCCAGGTACGCCGGCTGGGGAGGTCTTGCAGATGCATTTGATGAGACAAAATCTGCATGGGAGACAGAATATCTGGAATTAAAGACCGTCCTTACACCGGAAGAATATGCTACAGCCAGAGCTTCCACATTAAATGCTCATTATACACAGCCGATTGTGATTGAAAGTATGTATCAGGTGTTGGAGAATCTGGGATTTACAAAGGGAAATATCCTGGAGCCATCTATGGGAGTCGGGAACTTCTTTGGAAAGCTTCCTGAGAATCTAAACCAGTCCAAACTCTATGGTGTGGAACTGGACAGCATCAGTGGCAGAATAGCAAAACTGCTCTATCCAGATGCCAATATTCAGATTAAAGGTTTTGAGAAGACAGATTATCCCAATGATTTCTTCGACGTGGCGATTGGAAATGTGCCATTTGGTGCATATAAGGTCAATGACCGTCAATATGACCGCTATAATTTCATGATTCATGATTACTTTCTTGCCAAACGATAGATCAGTTACGTCCAGGTGGAGTGGCTGCGTTGATCACAACAAAGGGAACCATGGACAAGGCATCACCGGAAGTTCGGAAATACTTGGCAGAGCGGGCAGACCTGCTGGGGGCAATCCGACTGCCGAACACAGCTTTTAAAGCAAATGCAGGAACAGAAGTCAGTACGGATATTTTGTTTTTCCAGAAGCGTGAGAGTTTCAACAAAGAGATGCCAGACTGGGTAGATTTGGAGAGTGATGCAAATGGGATTACCATTAACAAGTATTTTGTTCAGCATCCGGAAATGATTCTTGGTGAGATGAAAGAAGTGTCCGGTCCGTATGGTATGGAAACAACCTGTGCTCCAATGGAAGGAGCTGTTCTGGAATTACAGTTACAAGAAGCTGTAAAACACATCAAGGGAAGCATGGTACCGGCAGTAGATGTGGAGACAGAACTGGATGAGGTGCCAGAGAGTATTCCGGCAGATCCAAATGTCCGAAATTACAGCTATACGGTGGTAGATGATCAGGTATATTACCGTGTCAATTCTTTGATGAATCAGGTGAAAATGCCAGCCGCCACTGCAGAACGTGTGAAAGGCATGGTTGCAATCCGTGATACTGTTCGTGAGCTGATCTCCATGCAGATGCAAGAATTTGTAACAGACGAAGAAATCCAGAAACAGCAGGAAAAACTGAATCAGGTGTATGATACCTACACAGCAAAGTATGGGGTTATTGGAAGTAATGCTAACAAACGGGCATTTTCTGATGACTCTTCTTATTGTCTGCTGTGTTCCCTAGAAGACTTGAATGAAGATGGAACATTGAAGCGGAAAGCGGACATGTTCACCAAACGAACCATTAAAAAGGCGGTCGCTGTGACAAGTGTGGAGACAGCCACAGAAGCATTTGCTCTGTCCCTAAATGAAAAGGCTAAAGTAGATCTCCCGTATATGGCACAGTTGACCGGAAAGACCGAAGAGAAAATCACAGAAGAGCTGGTTGGAGTTATCTTCAAAAATCCACTGACAGACCAGTGGGAAAGCGGAGATGAATATCTCTCCGGAAATGTCAGGGATAAATTAAACACTGCGAGAACCTTTGCCGAGAGCCATCCGGAATTTACACCGAATGTGCATGCATTGGAGCAGTTCAGCCGAGAGATCTGGAAGCATCCGAGATTGAGGTGCGTGTTGGAGCCACATGGATTGAACCTTCGGATTATCAGGATTTTATGGTGGAACTGCTTCATACGCCGAGGTATCTTGCACAGAAGGAAATACAGGTAAATTCTCTGAGGTAATGGTGAGTGGAGGATTACTGGAAAGAATGCCGACAGTCCAAGAAATGCGTTTGCCTATGCAACGTATGGAACTGAGAGAGCAAATGCCTATAAGATTCTGGAAGAAACCCTGAACCTGAAAGATGTACGCATCTATGATAAGAGTGTCAATGAAAATGGTGATGAGATCCGTGTCCTTAATAAGAAAGAAACCATGCTGGCATCACAGAAGCAGGATGCAATGAAAGCAGCATTTAAGGACTGGATTTTTAAAGACCAGCAGAGACGAGAGAGGCTGGTAAAAGTGTACAATGAACGATTTAACAGCATCCGTCCCCGTGAATACGATGCAGTCATTTAACTTTCCCAGGAATGAATCCGGAAATTGAACTTCGCCCACATCAGAAAAACGCTGTCGCACACCAGCTTTATGGAGAGAATGTGCTTCTTGCTCATGTAGTAGGAGCTGGAAAGACCTACGAAATGGTAGCGGCGGCAATGGAGAGCAAACGCCTGGGATTATCTCAGAAAAACCTCTTTGTCGTTCCAAACCATTTGACGGAGCAGTGGGGAGCAGAATTCCTGCAGTTATATCCGGGTGCCAATATCCTGGTTGCAACCAAGAAAGATTTTGAACCAGCAAACCGAAAAAAATTCTGTGCTAGAATTGCTATGGGGAATTATGATGCCATTATCATTGGACATTCCCAGTTTGAGCGTATTCCAATCTCTGATGAGAGACAGGAAGCTATGTTACGGAAGCAGATTGATGATCTGGAAATGGCAATCCAGAGTGCAAGGTATGAACAGGATGGTGGACGTTATACCGTCAAACAGATTGAAAAGACAAGAAAAACATTGCAGACAAGGCTGGAGAAACTGAATCAGAAAGAGAAAAAAGATCAGGTAGTTACGTTTGAAGAACTAGGAGTGGATCACTTGTATGTCGATGAAGCACACAGTTATAAAAATGCGTTTCTCTATACAAAAATGAGGAATGTAGCTGGGATTGCACAGAACGAAGCACAGAAGTCGGCGGATATGTTCAATAAATGTCAGTATCTGGATGAGATTACCGGAGGAAAAGGCATTACCTTTGCTACGGGCACACCGATCAGCAATAGCATGACGGAATTATATGTTATGCAGCGGTATCTGCAGAACAGCAAATTGCAGAATATGGGACTTGGATTGTTTGATTCCTGGGCTTCCACTTTTGGAGAAGTTGTCACGAGCATCGAACTTGCACCGGAAGGAACAGGATATCGAGCAAAATCAAGATTCGCCAGATTCTATAATATCCCGGAACTGATGAATATGTTCAAGGAGATTGCAGATATCAAGACTTCCGATCAGTTAAAACTTCCTGTGCCGGAAGCAGAATATGAAACAGTGGTGCTGAAACCAACGGAACAGCAGAAAGAAATCGTAGAAAGTCTGGGGGAACGTGCAGAAGTTGTCAGAAACGGAGGGGTAGATGCCTCGGTTGATAATATGCTGAAAATCACCAATGATGGAAGAAAATTAGCTTTGGATCAGCGTTTGGTGAACGAATTATTGCCAGACAATCCGGAAAGCAAAATATCAGTTTGTGCAGAGAAAAGCTATGAGATCTGGAAAGACACAGCAGCACAGAAAATCTGCACAATTTGATTTTTCTGTGACTTGAGCACACCGAAAGGCGATGGCAGTTTTAATGTCTACGATGACCTGAAACGGAAACTGATGGAAAAAGGAGTGCCGGAAAAAGAGATTGCTTTTATTCATGATGCAAATACAGAAGCAAAGAAGACGGAGCTGTTTGGAAAAGTGAAATCCGGGCAGGTTCGTTTTTTGATTGGCTCAACAGCAAAGATGGGTGCCGGGACCAATGTGCAGGATCGTCTGATTGCGTTGCATCATCTGGATATTGGATGGAAACCATCTGACTTGGAACAGAGAGAAGGGCGTATTATCCGCCAGGGAAATCATAATAAAAAGGTTCATATCTTCCGATATGTAACAGAATCCACATTTGACAGCTACATGTGGCAGTTGATTGAGAACAAGCAGAAATTCATTTCTCAGATTATGACCAGTAAAGCACCTGTGCGAAGCTGTGAAGATGTGGACGAAGCGGCACTTTCCTATGCAGAGGTCAAAGCTCTTGCAACCGGAAATCCAGCAGTAAAAGAGAAGATGGCATTGGATGTTGATGTGGCAAAATTAAAGCTTTTAAAAGCCAACCACATGAATAACCAGTACCGCCTGGAAGATGATATTGCAAGGAATTTTCCACAACAGATTGCAAAACTGACAGAAATCATTGACAGCTACAAGGCAGATATCGCTCATTATTCTGAGCATAAAAGCACAGATCCAGAGCTGTTTACTATGGAGATTGGTGGCAAAGTGTTCACAGAAAAGAAAGAGGCAGGAGCAGCACTTCTGGCGGTATGTAAAGATATTAAAACTGTAGATGCTGCGATGGATATCGGAAACTATCAGGGATTCAATATGAGGATTCAGTTTGATGGATGGAGTAAAGAATTTATTCTATCTGTCAAACATGAGGCTGTCTCGAAAGTTCATCTTGGAGCAGATGCACTTGGAAATATTACTCGTATCAACAATCTGTTGGACAGTTATCCGGAGAAGCTTTCAGAAGCACAACAAAGACTGGAAACAGTATATGAACAGCTTGCAAATGCAAAAGAAGAGGTTGGAAAGCCATTTCCAAAAGAAGAGGAGTTGAACCAGAAACTGGAGCGATTGTCAGAGTTAAATGCACTTCTCAATATGGATGAGCGGGAAGATACAGAAACAGAAGCAGATCGAAATCAAAGAGAAAGAAGAAAGACCGGCACAGTAGGTTCTATCCATGAGAAACTGCAGATTTATAAAGAAAAG
>ENA-OQMZ01000567-OQMZ01000567.1-human-gut-metagenome-genome-assembly--contig:-NODE-567-length-15516-cov-2.089350_pt1 | contig 15516 bp, 26 predicted proteins | sample MGYA00242621_ERZ504862 | MGnify/ENA primary metagenome ERZ504862 (study PRJEB26092, sample SAMD00036393) | human gut metagenome | host: Homo sapiens | study: EMG produced TPA metagenomics assembly of... | reverse complement strand
AAGATAACTCCGGTCGCCGGTAGTCCATGGGCAGCCAGCACACCACCGGTCTTGCCGTCCATACGGCGGCGCAGCGACGCACTGAGCCTTTGCTGCAGGCGGTGGGTGCGGGCGCGGAAGCTGCCGCTTTCGCCCAGAACCGTAAGCTCCGACCCGTCCTCGTCCATTTCCGCCTGCAGAGCGATGCCGTCCGCATACAGGCTGACCCGGCTTCCGGATGCCGGGGCCGACAGTATAAATCTTCCCTGCACCCTTTCCCCGGCTTTGCACTCCGGCAAAGCACTGCACTCCACCCGGAAGGATGCCGCGCTGCCGTTCACTTTCTCTACATGCAAAACAGCATCCACGATATCGGGATCGTAGGAATCCGCCGTGCTTTCCACCTCTGCGGTCAGCATCAGCGGACGGCCTGCATATTGCACCCGGATGCGCTCCAGCCGGTTTGCCGTGTGCAGCACCGATGCCATACCCACAGCAGCACCCAGCAGGATGCAGAGCGCTGCTTTGCGGGCACATCAAAGATGCACAACACCAGACAAACGGCAACAAAAAATGCCGCAAACGGCACAAAAAAGTTCCGTTTGCGGCAAAAAAAACGCACACTAACTCCACACCCAGCATTCCAGCACAGAAAACGCAGAGCGGGCGTCGCATTGCAGCTTAGTGGAAGAACAGGGGCAGCGGCTCAAGGAAGATGATATCCTTGCGCTCGGCTGCATCGCCCTCGGCCAGAACAGCGGCCTGGCCCACGATGGTGCACTGGGTCTGCTCAGCCAGCGCGTCCAGAGCCTTGAGCGAACCGCCAGTGGAAATGACATCGTCCACCACCAGAACGCGCTTGCCGCTCATCTTGTCCAGCTCCTTGCGGTCGATGACCAGCTTCTGCTTGCCTGCGGTAGTAATGGACTGATCCTCCACCACCACGGGGTCGGTCATATACAGCTTTTCGCCCTTGCGTGCGCAGACGTAGGGCTTGCCGCTCTGGCGGCTCATCTCTGTGCCAGAGGGATGCCCTTGGCCTCGGCGGTCAGCAGGATATCAAAATCCGGGCACTTCTTCAGCAGTTCAGCGGCAGCAGCCACGGTCAGCTCGGCATCACCCAGCATGATAAAAGCAGCAATGTCCATGTGGTCATTCACCTTGCAGATGGTCAGCTCACGGGTCAGGCCTGCAACGTGCAGAGTATAGGTCTCAGCCATAATTCAACGCTCCCTTTTTATTGGAATCAAACAGGCAGTTTTTCGCCGCCCAGAACATGGAAATGCAGATGTTTCACGGTCTGGCCTGCGTCCTCGCCAACATTGGAGATGACGCGGTAGCCGTTGTTCAGGCCCTGCTCCGCAGCCAGCTTTGCGATCACTGCAAAGATATGCCCAGCAGTGCGCCGTCCTCTTCGGTCAGCGCAGCGGCAGAGACAATGTGCTTTTTGGGCACCACCAGAAAGTGCACCTTGGCCTGCGGGTTGATGTCGTAAAACGCCACCACCTGCTCGTCCTCGTACAGCTTCTTGGAGGGATTTTCCCCTCCGCGATCATACAGAACAGACAATCTTCCATGGGAAACAACTCCTTCCTGATCTTTGCCTTATTTATTCGCCCAATGCCTTCTTGACGATGGCACCCACCAGCAGCCAGTGGCCCTCGTCGATCTTGGTCTCGTCCTTCAGGCCAGCCATTGCAAAGTCGGGCTTGCCGCCGCCCTTGCCGCCTGCGATAGCGCTGATCTCCTTGACCAGAACGCCAGCCTTGAGGCCCTTTTCATGTGCCAGCTTGTTCACGGTGACAGCCATAGTGACCTTATCCTCAGCCTTGCCCACCAGAACCGCCACGCAGGGGTTCACCGCCTTATCGCGGATGGAGTCGCACATACCGCGCAGGGTGTCGCCGGAGGTGCCGGTGAAGTATGCAGAAGCGATCTTCACGCCGCCGACTTCCTCGGCATTGTCGAACAGGCTGCTCACCTTGGAGGCGGCGACCTTGGCCTTGATCTCCTCCAGCTCGCGGCTCATGGCCTTGTTCTCGGCCATGACGGCCTCGGCACGGATGGCAGAGAGGTGATGTTGTTGGCCTTCAGGGTGTTGGCCACGGTGTGCAGCATTGCCTCCTGCAGATTTGCACGGACGAGCAGGTTGCGGCCGGTGACAGCTCGATGCGGCGGATACCGGCGGCAACAGAGGATTCGCTGACGATCTTGAAGCCGCCAATCTGGGCGGTGTTCTTCACGTGGGTGCCGCCGCAGAACTCGGTGGACCAGCCCTCGATGTTCACAACGCGGACGACCTTGCCGTACTTCTCGCCGAAGAGGGCCATTGCGCCCAGCTTCTTGGCCTCCTCGATGGGCATCTCCTTGACGGTGACGTTCATCGACTCGTAGATCTTATCGTTGACGATCTTCTGCACCCGGGCCAGCTCCTCAGGCGTGACGGCGCTGAAGTGGGTGAAGTCGAAGTGGGTGATCTCCGCATCCTGATAGGAGCCTGCCTGATGGACATGGTCGCCCAGCACCTCACGCAGGGCAGCCTGCAGCAGATGGGTCGCGGTGTGGTTGCGGCAGACGGACATCCGGTATTCCTTGTCCACCTGAGCGTTCAGGTGGTCGCCCACCTTGACGATGCCGCTCTCCACACGCAGGTGTGGACGTAGTAGCTTGGGGGTCTTTTTTCACGTCCAGCACACGCAGGCTGCACTCGGGGCCGGTCAGCAGGCCGTTGTCGGCCACCTGGCCGCCCATCTCCGCGTAGAACGGGGTCTTATCCAGCACCACCAGCACGCCGTCCTTTGCCTCCTCGTCGGTGGCAATGGCATCAGTCAGGGTCTCCTCGTCGCTCAGGGCGACCACAACGCCGGTGTCGTTCAGGGTCTCATAGCCGGTAAAGGCAGTGGCTCAACGGTCAGGCCGCCGAACAGGTCCTCGCTCCAGCCGGAGATGTTCTTCTTCAGGCGCTCGGCACGGGCGCGCTCCTTCTGCTTCTTCATCTCAGCATGGAAGCCGTCCTCGTCGATCTCAATGCCCTGCTCGGCAGCGATCTCCTTGGTCAGGTCGAGGGGGAAGCCGAAGGTATCGTTCAGCTTGAACACGTCCAGACCCTTGAGCAGGTGCTGGTGTGCCTTTTCCAGGCCGTCGATCATGTTGTTCAGGATGTTCATACCGGCATCGATGGTGCGGGCAAAGTTTGCCTCCTCGGTGCCGATGACCTTCTTGATATAGGCATCGTGCTCACGCAGCTCGGGGTAAGCGCTCTCGCTGGACTGGATGACCGTCTCCACCAGCTCCACCAGGAAGGGGCGGGAGATGCCCAGCATCCGGCCATGGCGGGCAGCGCGGCGGAGCAGACGGCGCAGAACGTAGCCGCGGCCCTCGTTGGAGGGCAGGATGCCGTCAGACACCATGAAGGTGCAGCTGCGGATGTGGTCGGTGATGACACGGATGGAGATGTCATCCTTGGCGTTCTCACCGTAGGTCTTACCGGCAATGTGCTCCACATGGTGCAGCACGCTCTGAACGGTATCCACCTCAAACAGGTTGCCCACGCCCTGCATCACGCAGGCCAGACGCTCCAGGCCCATGCCGGTATCGATGTTGGGCCGTGCCAGACGCTCGTAGTGGCCCTTGCCGTCGGCATCAAACTGGCTGAACACCAGGTTCCAGATCTCCATATAGCGGTCGCAGTCACAGCCCACGCCGCAGGTCGCTTGCCGCAGCCGTACTCGGGGCCGCGGTCAAAGTAGATCTCAGAGCAGGGGCCGCAGGGGCCGGAGCCGTGCTCCCAGAAGTTGTCCTCCTTGCCCAGACGCACCATGTGGTCCGGAGCAATGCCCACCTTCTTGGTCCAGATATCGTAGGCCTCGTCGTCCTCTTCGTAGACGGAGATGTGCAGCTTATCCTTGGGGATGGCCATCCACTCGTCGCTGGTCAGGAACTCCCATGCCCAGGGAATGACCTCCTCCTTGAAGTAATCCTGGAAGGAGAAGTTGCCCAGCATCTCAAAGAAGGTGCCGTGGCGGGCAGTGATGCCAACGCGCTCGATATCCGGGGTGCGGATGCACTTCTGGCAGGTGGTCACACGGTGGCGGGGAGCTCTTCCTGAGCCAGGAACCACTTTTTCATGGGGGCCATGCCGCTGTTGATCAGCAGCAGGCTGGGGTCGTTCTTCGGCACCAGCGGGAAGCTGTCCAGACGCAGGTGGCCCTTGCTCTCAAAGAAGCTCAGGTACTTTTCACGCAGTTCATTCAAACCGGTCCATTGCATAGGTTTTCTCTCCTCAATTGTCCTTGGCGTTTGCACGTCAGTTTTTATGGTGTTATGGCAGAGGGGCGGGCAGGCGCAAAAACAAAAACAGCCCCATCCCAAAAGGGACGAGGCTGTGTAAAACTGCTCCGTGGTACCACCCAAATTGCAAAGGATAAAACTGCTTGTCCCCTGCCGCTTTCGGCGCGTTAACGCTGCGCTGCGTCCGACTTGTTTCGCCGGAAGCTCCGGGGCGGCACGAAACGAGACCTGCCGGAGCGCCTTGCAGCTGGGAGCGCTCTCTCTGGGCGGCGGTGTGCATTTCTGACCCCATCATTGCCATCTGTCATAATTCACGTTTTGCCGCAAAGGCGCATATTCGCCCCTTGCGTACACTTAAATTATAGCATGGGCTCTGCGTTTGTCAACGGGTTTTCCACAAATTTTACGGCACCCAGATGCGGTCTACATGGGTCATCTCGCCGTTTTGGATGGTCACGGTCGTGTTTCCCGCATTCCACCCATAAACATCTTCTTCGCTGCTCATTGCATCGCAAACCGCCCGGTCTCCCTTGACCATCACCGGGTCGGCTCCAAAGTCTGCTGCGCCGTCCGATAGTTCGATATCGTCTGCCATAACAAGCTGCTTCACCACACCAACTTCATAATAAGCGGGAAAATCATCCCATGTCAGAGTCCGGTAATGGTCCTCCTCTTTGCATAAGTCGATGCCGCCTTCTTCTATTCCGCCGTTGATGGTCACATAGTTGTTTTCCCGCTCGATGCTCTCCACGGTCAGGGCTGTAGTTTCCTCTGTCCCGTTTAGATGTGTTACAATGGTATCGCCTTCGCTCAATGCTTCTATCTCTGGGGCTGTGTACCGGTCATAGTCGTATACGACCGCGTCGTTGATGGTATTCTTGCGTTCACCGACCCATACTTTATCGCTTTCAAAGCTGATGTGATAGGTGCCATCCGAAAGGGGGTCGCTCAGTAAAACGCCTTGCATGGGCTGTACTTCCGTTTTTTGCGCCTCCTGCGCCTCCGAAGAGGTCGTGCTTGGCGTGGAAGCCGCTGTGCTTCCCGCCGTGGAACTGGAGGCCCCACAGCCCGCCATGGTGATCCCAAGCGCCAAAAGCACCGTAAATGTTCCTATTTTATGGTTCCATCTCATACGAAAACCTTCTTTCTCTTGCTTGACGGAACGTTTCCGTTCCGCTACAATAAAAACGATTCAAAGACACATTCTATTTCAAGATAGAGAGGAAAATTTCCGTGAAAATCTTAAAAGTAAAATGTCTGGCCCCCACCCGGCTGGACAACTATCTGATGCAGCAGTTCCCGGCACTGAACCCGGCCGCCTGAACAAGGCTCTGCGGGAGAACAAGATCAAGCTGAACGGCAAAAAGCAGCCCCTTTCCACCCGCGTGATGGCAGGCGACGAGATCAAGCTGTTCATCCTGGACGAGGTGCTGGATGCCGACAAGCGGGTGGAAGGCCCGGCGTGGAAGAACGCCCGCGGCCCGGCACAGGTCATCTACGACTGCCCGCAGATCCTGGTGGTGAACAAGCCCGCAGGCCTTGCCGTGGACGGCCCCGAGGACGACACCCTGCTCAACCGTGCTCTGCTCTACCTCAACCAGCAGGGCGAGTACAAGGAGAACGATCTGTACACCCCGGCCCTCTGCCACCGGCTGGACACCGGCACCAGCGGCTTGGTCATCATCGCCAAGACCCCCGAGGCCGAGCAGCTGTTCCTTGAGGTCATCAAGAACCGCGAGGTCAAAAAGACCTATCTTTGCGTCACCTTTGGCCGCCCCACCCCGCCGGACGGCACCCTGGGCGGCTACCTGCTCAAGGATGCAGACCGGGGCATCGTGAAGATCGTGCCCGACAAGCAGCCCGGTGCCAAAGACGTGGAGACCCAGTACGAGACCGTTGCCGTCTCCGGCCGTCTGGCCCTGCTCAAGGTCCGGCTCATCACCGGCCGCACCCATCAGATCCGCGCCCACATGGCAAGCATCGGCTGCCCCATCCTGGGCGACAGCAAGTACGGCAACAACACCGCCAACCGGGAGCTCAAGCTCAAGTATCAGGCCCTCTGCGCCTGGGAGCTGGTCCTCCCCCGCTTCACCTCCCCCGACTTCGCCGACCTTTCCGGCAAGACCTTCCGCGCACCGAAGCCCTGGTATTACCAGCAGGTGCTGGATGGAACGTTGAAGTAATTTTTTGATATGCAGCAAAAAGCGGCACCTCTCCGTGCAAACGGAAAGATGCCGCTTTTTCATGTCATCTTATCAGATCCTCACCATATCCCGGGTGATCTCGGCCAGAGAGTGTGCGCCGCACATCTGCATGGTATCGGCCAGCTCGGCGGCGATCTTGTCGATGTAGCACTTCACGCCTTCCTCGCCGCGCCATAGACTGCGGTGACAAAGGGGCGGCAGATGAGCACAGCGTCAGCGCCAGAGCCAGCGCTTGAACACATCCACGCCGGTGCGGATGCCGCCGTCTACCAGGATCTTCACGCCGCTGCCCTTGAGGGCCTCAGCGATCTCCGGCAGGACCTCGGCGGTGGCGGGGCACTGATCCAGCACACGGCCGCCGTGGTTGGAGACCACGATGGCAGCAGCACCGGCCTCCTTGGCCTTGAGGGCACCCTTGACGGTCATCACGCCCTTGACGATGAAGGGGCGCTCGGCCAGCTTGACGATCTCGGCCAGCTCGGCCACACTCTTGCTGCCGGCGGGCGGGGTCATATTTTTCAGGAAGGGCAGACCGGCGGCATCCACATCCATGGCAACGGCAAAGCAGCCGCTGGCCTTGGCCTGCTCCATCTTGGCCTTGACAGTGTCAATGTTCCAGGGCTTGATGTAGGCACGCCGCAGCCGCCTGCTGCGCCAATGGCTTGGTGGCCATAGTCATCACGTCGGGTTGGTGCCGTCACCCGTAAAGGCGGCAATGCCGTTTTCGGCACAGGCGCGCACCAGCACATCATTGTAGGTCATATCGGTGTAGGTGTCGGAATAGTGGAGGTTCACCGCACCCACAGGGCCTGCAAAGAAGGGATACTTGAAGGTTTTGCCAAACAGCTCCACGCCGGTGTCGGGGGTGCCGTTCTCGCACAGGGTGTCCATGTTCACCCGGATCTCCGCCCACTTATTATAATTGCGGATGGCCGTATCGCCCACGCCCTTGGCACCGGGGCCGGGGATCTGGTTTTTGCAGGCCCCGCCATTGCACACGGGGCAGGCCTTGCAGTACTGCCCGATGCACTGGCGGGCATTGTTCAAAACATCAGCGTAATTCATATTGCATCCTCCTGTTCAGGTTCTCTTTTTCGAGCGGAACCTGCAAATTCCAACCGCTCTCTGCCCACATCATAGTCCGTTTTTATAGGTTCGTCAAGGGGATCATCGGGTTCTGCTTTTTCCAACAAAAAAATGTATGGCGCAGAAACGTCAATTTTTAGATTTTTCAAATTTTTTTCAAAAAAATCCTTGACAAAAGTCATCCTTTCAGGTATTATAGTGGAGCGCTGAGGCCACGGCCCGAAACGCTGAAAACTGAAGATGTGGAAAGATGGCTGAGTTGGTCTAAGGCGCACGACTGGAAATCGTGTAACGTGTCAAAAGCGTTCTGGGGTTCGAATCCCCATCTTTCCGCCAAAATGCCCGGAACCGATGGTTCCGGGTTTTTGTTTTACAAAAGCGAGGCAGTTAAAATGAGTGTTACGATCGCAATGCCAAGAATGAGCACTGACCCGGAGCTGACGGCGGCTCAGACCAAATATCCCGAAAGCCTTGCCCGGGCCGGGGCAGAGATGCGCTGGATCGAGCTGGACGACCCCGACAAAGCCGTGCAGGATGCGCTGGCCTGTGACGGCCTGCTGCTGCCGGGCGGCGGCGACATCGACCCGAAATTCTACGGGCAGGAGCGCATCCCTGCCTGCGGTGAGCCCAACGTCCTGCGGGATACCGCCGAGCCGCTGCTGCTGCGCGCCTTCCTTGCCGCTGACAAGCCGGTGCTGGCCATCTGCCGGGGCATCCAGCTGATGAATGTTGCGCTGGGCGGCGATCTGTATCAGGACATCAAACCTTTTGAGCACGTCCCCCACAACGACCATTGGGGCAAGATCCACACTGTCACCGTGCGGCGGGATACCCTGCTCTCCCGCATTCTGGGGCAGGATACCGTGCTGGTCAACAGCCAGCACCATCAGGCGGTGGACAAGGTCGCCCCCGGCCTTGTGCTGTCGGCCCTGAGTGAGGACGGCATCGTGGAGGGCATTGAGAAGCCGGACGCGAGGTTCTGCCTGGGCGTGCAGTGGCACCCTGAGTGGCTCAGCGCCGCCGACCCCGCCATGCAAGGGATCTTTGATGCCTTTGTGGAGGCCTGCCGGTAACGCCCTATGAAGATTGCGATCTTAGGCACCAGCGGCAGCGGAAAATCCACCTTGCCCAAACACTGGGGCCGACCTATCATGCTCCGGTGCTGCATCTGGACACGGTGCATTTCCTGCCCGGATGGTAGAGCGCCCGCTGGATGAGGAAAACGCCATTGTCCGCCGCTTTCTGGACACGCACGAAAGCTGGATCATCGATGGCAACTATACAAAGACCTGTTATGACCGGCGGCTGGAAGAAGCAGACCAGATCATCGTGCTCTGCTTTGGCCGTTTCACCTGCCTGAGCCGGGTACTGAAACGCTGGTGGAAAAACCGGGGAAAGGTGCGCTCCTCCTCCGCGCCGGGCTGTGAGGAAAAAATAGATGCGGAGTTCCTATGGTGGGTCCTGCATCAGGGCCGGACCCCCGCCAAACTGGCCGGATACCGGCGCATTGGTCAGCAATATCCGGAAAAGTTTGTTTTTCTCAAAAATCAAAGCCAGCTTGAACGATTTTTAAGCTCTGGATCGTATTCCTTATAAAGAGAACAGGAGGTTCTGCCATGAAATCTTCCAAAAAGCGTTCCCGCGCCGTGGTCACGGTGGTGGCCTGCATTCTGGCGGTGTGTCTGGTGGCTGCGCTGGTCCTTTTCAGTCTGGTCAACAGCAAAGTCCGTGCCTTACAAAAGGGTGCGGCCTTTGAGTTCAGCTATAACATCACCGCACAGGACAGTGCCAGTACCCCGGCCCTGTACAATATCCTGAAGCAGGTGGGTGCAACTTCCGGCGATGTAGCCGGGCTGTATTCGCCGGGTCAGCTGCAATTGTACCTGTACCCCTCCGGCGGGCTTGCCCGCGCCGAGACCGGCGGCACCGACTTTTTCACCGACCTCTATATTGATGCCAACGACACCTACTTCGATGCCGGGCGGCTCTACCGCACTGCGGGATTCCATCGCGGACAGCGCGCCGCTGGTGGGTGCGTTCCTGCCGGAGTGGTCTCTGCCCAACTACATCACACAGGCCCAGCTGGCAAAGATCCTCGGCGTGCCCAACACGCAGGTAGCCATGCAGGAGATGTCCGGCTACACCCTGACCCTCAGCCGCCAGTGCGTCGTCCACCCCGATTATGCCAAAAAGGGCTACATCTACTATCAGTTCCCGTCTGAGGGGGAGGACGCGGCTGTCCTTGTGGTGGGCCTGCCGCTGAAGTCCCTGCTCTTCGATGACACCATCCCGTGGATGTGCATGTGGAGATCCCCGCCCACGGTGTCAACGCAGCCCTGAGCGGCACGCTGGAAGCCGGTGTCAACAGCCTTTCGGCTCCCGTCAGTGTCATTTCCGACAGCGACATCGATTCCATTGTCCAGCTCCGGGAACGTCTGGAGCAGTTTGCCGATCTCATCAACACAGCGTTGAAGCGTGTGCAGTAACATAAAAAGCAGAGCCGTGCAGCGTTTGAACTGCACGGCTCTTATCTATTTCAGCGCTTATGCTCAATGTGTTCCTGGATCCATTTGCCGCCATCGCCGCTGCCACCGCACTGTTATAGACAATGCCGGTCAGCTCACTGGTCAGGTCGGACTTCATCTTTTTGTACTCCTGCTCGGCCTGATCCGCAACGCTCTGATCGCGGCCATTGTCCCGCAGGTACTGGCGCAGCTCTTTCAGGATAGCGTTGAACTCCTTGTCACACTCGCCCTGAACACCGGTCAGCTTGGCGGTTTTGGACACCACGATGGAGACCTTCATCCCCAGATTGCGCTCCTCCACCGGGTGGGAGATATACTCATCGTAGCTTCGTAGATCACGCCGTAGAGCTTGGACTCCGTCTGCTTCTTCAGGTTCTGCAGCTGGCGGATATAGCCGTTGATTTTGGCATCCACCTCATTCTCTGAAGCAGCGGAGCTGCTGGAGCCTGGCTGCTGCCGGGGCCTGACTGCTGGCCGCATGACTGCCGGAAGCCGCAGAGGACGCGGGCACCGAGTGTGCGGCACTGGAACCGGACACTGCGGAGCTCACGCTGTCCGCCTTGCCTGCGCTGGCGGCAGAGGAGGCCTCACTGGACGAAGCTGTCTCCGAAGAGGAAATGCCAAGCTCCTCTTCCAGCTGTTCCAGGAAGGACGAAACCGGGGATTCTTCCGTCACCTCACTGCCGACGGCGCTCTCGCTGGAGGCGGCGGCGCTGGAGGGTTTCTCAGCTTCCCCGCCGGGCAAAGCGGAGGACGGCACCGAGCTGGCCTGCGCCTCGGACACAGGGGTGCTTTTCCGCATCCCTGTCAGGATCAAAGCAGCTGCCACGGCCACCACAAGAACGATGGCCGCAGCCAGCTGATAAAGCTTCTTTTTCTGCATCTGGTACAAAATTCTCCCACTTCAGATTTCGTTCCCGGCCTTCTGCCGCGCAGGAACAGGTCTATCATATCATCTCCGGGGGAAATTTTCAATGGATAAATCGTGAAAAAAGTCGCCTAACTGCCTTTTTATGACCGGATTTCGTCCAATTTCACAGCCTGCCGGAGACTCGATCAGCCCTGCTGCAGGGACAGAAAAAAGGCATCCCCGCACTTCACAGACGAGGATGCCTTTCTCAAAACGGTTTTCTGCCCCAAAGCGCCGCTCCGGCGTGGAGCCGGGCCGGGTCTCCGGCGCAGAGGCTTACATTGCAAACTGGACGGCGCAGAAGGCTGCATAGATGCAGAGCAGCAGCACGCCCTGCCAGCGGGAGAGCCTGCCCTTGAGCAGAGCGGGCACGGTCAGGAGGAGCATGACCGCGAACATCACGGCAGATCCATGACCAGAGAGGAATTGATGCCCATGATGGTGGAGTTCTGCGGGATGCTGAAGGGTGACACCGTGATGGACATGCCGCTGACCAGCACCAGATTGAACACGTTGGCACCAATGACATTGCCCAGCGAGAGGGAGCCGTGGCCCTTTGCCAGCGAGGTGATCGCCGTGACCAGCTCGGGCAGAGAAGTGCCCAGCGCCACAAAGGTCAGGGCAATGACGGATTCCGGCACGCCCAGCGCCTGCGCGATCAGGTACCGTTGTCCACCAGCCAGGTTTGCGCCCACAGCGATCAGGGCTGCGCCGAGGATGAGCAGGCCGATCTCCTTGGCAAAGGACATTTCCTTTTCCGGCTCGTCCTCATCTTCTTCCGGGGCGGGGGCGTTTTCATAGCCAGCACATTGCAGACCATGTACGCCACGAACATTGCCAGCAGCACAATGCCGATGGGGCGGCTGAAGTAGCCGGTGGTGTAGGCCACGCCCGCATACAGGGCCGCTGCCACAAAGAAGAACAGCACCGGCACCCGCAGGCTCTTGGGGTCCACCTTGCCCGGGCGGACCGCAATGGTGATGGCCGCAATCAGGGCTGCGTTGCAGATAACCGAGCCAATGGCATTGCCATAGGCGATCTCGCCGTGGCCGGTCATGGCCGAGGTGGTGGAGACCATGACCTCAGGCAGGGTGGTGCCGATGGACACCACCGTGGCACCGATGAGCAGCTCCGGCACCTTGAAGCGGCGGGCGATGCCGGTTGCACCGTCCACGAACCAGTCGCCGCCCTTGATGAGGCAGAGCAGGCCCACGATAAACAATAATACAGGGATCAGCATATAAAATCTCTCCTTTTTAATCCAAAAAGTATTATACCTGTTTTCCCTGCAAAACGCAAGCAAAATCGTGCATTCTTACCCAGCCTTCTCCACCTTTTTGGCGTTGGGGTAGATGCGCTCCATCCGGGCATTGTCAAAATGCTCATCCAGCAGCACATCCACCGCATTGGCCGGAGCCGCGCCGCTGGTGCGGGCATCGTAGCGGGCCAGCGCCAACGCACTGGTCACAAGGTTCACGGCCATGAACACGGCCAGCAGAGCGGTCATCCAGGGGCGGATCCTGCGCTTGACCGCCTTCATCCCCTTTGCCACCAGCGGGTAGCCATAGCGGATCCAGGTCACGGCCGCAATGCCCCAGAAGAAGCAGTACAGCAGGTTGATGCGCCCGCCCAGATTGAACTTGAAGCCGCTGTAATCCCAAAACACGGTGCCGAACAGCAGCTCTGTTACAGCGCTGCACACATACTCATACGCACCGCCCAGGATCACACCGAACCAGAAGATGCGGCTCTCGCTCTTCTGTTCGCCGCCCCGCAGCAGGATGGAGGCCAGCACAAGCGCCAGCCCCCAAACCACGCTGAACGGCCCCAGACCAGGTGGAACGGCTCATCCAGACCCCGGCGGTGATGCGGCAGAAGATGGTCTCCACCACATCTCCGAGGAAAGCCCCGATGACAAAGAGCCAGAGCAGGTCGGCAAGGGAGAGCTGCTTTTCGGCACTGGTGGTGGGCTCCGGACGGGCCGCAGCAGGGTACGCCCGCTGGATCCGCTTTTCCACACTGGCGGTAATTTTCTGCCGCAGCCTCTCCGAGCCCCTGCCCAGCTCCCGATTCAGCTGCTCGACCGTGGGTGGCGGTTCGCCATACCGGCTGACCACCACCATGGCAGAGATCTGGTCAAGGACGGCCAGCGCCATGCCGACCCATACCACAGCGTGGAACAGCAGCGGCGGCAGGTGGGCGCAGAGCCGGAACAGCAGGTCGTTGCCCCAGCGGACTGCCGCCATGCCCAGCAGACCCCACAGCAGAGAGTATTGCAGGCAGACATAGCCGTCCAGATTGAACTTTTTATCGGAGTAGTCCCACCAGCGGCGGTGGTGGATCCGTTCCAGCAGCTTGGCGGTCAGCCACTCCACCACCGTGGCATAGATCATGCTGCCGAAAAACAGTGCCGCCAGGCTGGCGCGCTGGTCGTTCAGGCCGATGGTGATGAGCACTCCTGCCGTGCCGTACACAAAGCAGAAGGGGCCGGAAGCCACGCCGCGGTTGGTGAACCGGCGGCCCTTTGCGGTTGCAACAACGGTCTCGCCTACCCAGCCTAAAAAAGAAATATACCAGATAAATTACACAAAGAGTATAGAAATTCAGGTTCATAGCGCTCCTTTCCCGGAACAAAAAGGGGCCGGGAAGCGGCGTTCCCGACCCTCTTTGTTCAGTTTACGAATTACAGCTGGCTCTTATACAGTGCTCGATCTCCTCCACGCTGGTATCGCGGGGGTTGCCGGGGCAGCAGGCATCTGCAAAAGCAGACTCGGCCAGGAAGTGGATATCCTCTTCCTTCAGGATGCCCTGCAGGTTTGCGGGGATGCCCACATCCGCGCTCAGCTGCTTGACGGCGGCGATGGTGGCATCGGCTGCCTCCACATCGTTCATCTCGTCAATGCCCTTCACGCCCATGGCCTTGCCGACCGCGCGGTAGCGCTCCCCGGCAACGGTCTTGTTGTACTCCAGACCCACCGGCAGCAGGATGGCGCAGGCCACGCCGTGGGGGGTATCATACAGAGCGGACAGACCGTGTGCATGGAGTGGACGATGCCCAGACCCACATTGGAGAAGCCCATACCGGCGATGTACTGGCCCAGAGCCATGCCCTCGCGGCCCTCCGGGGTGTTCTGCACAGCGCCGCGCAGGCTCTGGCTGATGAGCTTGATGGCTTCCAGATGGAACATATCGGAGATGACGCAGTGGCCCTTGGTGATGTAGCCCTCGATGGCGTGGGTCAGCGCATCCATACCGGTGGCGGCGGTCAGACCCTTGGGCATGGAGGACATCATATCGGGGTCAACCACAGCGATCTCGGGGATATCGTTGGTATCCACGCAGACGAACTTGCGCTTCTTCTCCACATCGGTGATGACGTAGTTGATGGTGACTTCAGCGGCAGTACCGGCGGTGGTGGGGACTGCGATGGTAAAGACGGCGTGCTTCTTGGTGGGAGCGACGCCTTCCAGAGAGCGCACATCGGCGAACTCGAGATTGTTGATGATGATGCCGATTGGCCTTTGCCGGTGTCCATGGAAGAGCCGCCGCCGATGGTCACGATGCAGTCAGCCTCTGCGGCCTTGAAGCGGCCACGCCGTCCTGCACGTTGGCGATGGTGGGGTTGGGCTTGATCTCGCTGTAGACGGTGTAGGCGAAGTTTGCAGCGTCCAGCAGGTCGGTGACCTTCTTGGTGACGCCGAACTTGAGAAGGTCGGGGTCAGAGCAGACGAAAGCTTCTTGTAGCCGCGGGCGGTCAGCTCGGGAACGATATTCTCGATAGCGCCGTGGCCATGATAAGAAATAGTATTCAGAACGATACGATCAGCCATTGGTAAAACCTCCTGATTTTGCGCCCCGCCGGGCGGCGGGTACGACTCTCTTTGCTTTTACTTTACCACTTTGTTAAAATTTATTCAATATCAATTCTTATGATTTCCATGAAATTTTTAGTACTTTTTTGAATTTTTGCAGAGAAAGTAGACAAAATCGGAGGTTTGTTGACAGCAAAGCGCCCTCCGGCGCGGGCCGGAGAGCGCTTTGAATGATTCTTTACTTTCCTGCGCCCTCGCCCGCGAAGAACTCCTTCGTGAGCTTTGCCACCGTGCCGGACAGCAGGAGCAGGGCCATGAGGTTCGGGATGCTCATCAGTCCGTTGAAGGTGTCGGCGATGCTCCACAGCAGGCCCAGATCGACCGTCGCGCCCAGAATGGACACGAAGGAGTAGACCACGAGGAAGGGGCCGACCACCTTGTCGGTGTGGAACAGGAACTCGATGCACCGGGAGCCGTAGAGACCCCAGCCGATGATGGTGGAGAATGCAAAGCTGCAGAGCGCCACCGCCGTAAAGATGGACGACCAGCGCCGTAGGTGGCCGTAAAGCCGGAGATGGTCAGTTCTGCGCCTGCCGCACTGCCATAGCCCACCGGCACGCCGCTGCACAGGATGACCATGGCGGTCAGGGTGCAGATGACGATGGTGTCGGCGAAGACCTCGAAGATGCCGAACATCCCCTGCTTGACGG
>ENA-OQMZ01000566-OQMZ01000566.1-human-gut-metagenome-genome-assembly--contig:-NODE-566-length-15523-cov-6.234217_pt1 | contig 15523 bp, 21 predicted proteins | sample MGYA00242621_ERZ504862 | MGnify/ENA primary metagenome ERZ504862 (study PRJEB26092, sample SAMD00036393) | human gut metagenome | host: Homo sapiens | study: EMG produced TPA metagenomics assembly of... | reverse complement strand
GGCTACAGGAATTGGGCTTTATCTGTGCAGGCAGATGGCAGACAAGCTGGGGCATACAATCCGCATGGAGTCAGAGATTGGAAAAGGAACTAAGGTGTGGATAGGGTTTGATCTGGATTATGCGGATGTGAGAGATTAGGATAAATCGGTGTAATAAGTTTGACTGGAAATTGTATCCAAAATCATATATAATAATATATTATGAGAAATAAAAGAGTATGCGATTATATAGCGGAAGCTATTCAGAATGAAATTTTATCAGACGTATGTCATCAGGAGTGCCATTGCGACAGGAAGAGCTTGCGGATAGTCTCGGTTATTCGAGAATACCAATCAGGGAGGCATTGCAGATACTTGAGTCTCAGGGATTGGCAAAGAGACTGGCAACAAGGCATGTGGTGGTTGCTGATTTTTCGGACGAGGTGATAACGGAAATCTATGAGCTGCTTTCAGATGTGGAGATAAAACTGCTAAAGGGAATGCTGCAGTCTGGTATATGTTTATGGGATAAAGCGGTCAGTGATAACAGTGAGCAGCCCAATTGCGTATATGAGCCATCTGCTATAAATGAAAAATTGTCTGCAGAGCTGCAGTTTCATGAGACAATTATATCCAATAGTCATAACGAGTATTTTACACATATTCTTGAAAATGGTCTTTGGTGCTATATCAGGTTTGCGGTTGAAGAGACGGCAGCAGGCAGGGAAAATGCGCGAAGACTTGAGCTGTTATCGAAAATAGCAGAGGCATATTCGGATAAGGATATAAAGATTGTCAGAGAACTTTTGGGAGAATATTTTGGAAGTCTTTGTGAGGCTGTTATAGCAGAGAGGGAAGAAAGCAGCAGGTAATTGGTGACTTATTTTATACTGAATAATGACAGATGATTCGGAAGCATATAAAATTAAAAGATAACAAGAGGAAAAAGTAATTATGATAGGACTTAAACCGATAAAGATTCCGTCAGCGAAGGAGCGTGTAGCATCGGAGCTGCGCAAGGCAATTTTGTCAAAACAGCTAAAAGAGGGAGAAAATCTTACACTGGAAAGTGTAGCGCAGCAGCTTAATGTATCTATAACTCCCGTGCGTGAGGCTTTTCAGATATTAGCGCATGACGGACTTATCAAGCTAAGACCGAATAAGGGAGCAATAGTACTTGGAATTACAGAGACGTACATAAGGGAGCACTATCAGATTAGAGGCATACTCGAGGGCGCATGTGCAGGTTTTGCTGCTTCACCTGATATCGATATCAGCAAGATAGAGCAGTCATACCTGGATGCAAGGGAGATGACCGCTTCCGGAGATTATAGCAGATATGCGGATTTAAACCGTGAGTTTCATAGTGAAATCTGGGCAGCATCTGGCAACAAAAAGATGGAAAATATGATCGCAGAACTATGGAACGGACTTTCAATGGGCAGCATGGTCACAGAGGAGGAATATGCGGGCATTTCTATAAAGGAGCATGAGGCTATATACGAAGCAATCAAGGCTCATGATGTGCAGCTTGCACAGCGGAGGATGTATGAGCATATCATGCGTAGTCGTGATGATATGCTGACATATTATGTGTAGATGTAAGTTGCTAATTTAACACATTACTTGTAATAGATGCACAAATTGAATAGGTGGAATATATATAAATTGCCGAAATTGTCAAAAAGGTATTGACGATTTCGGTTTTTTGTTATATCTTAAACTCAGAAATTGGATACAATATCAAATATCAAATATTATACGGAGGAGGAAAAAGATATGAGTCCAGCAACAATAACACTTTTATTCTTATTGTTTGCCGTTGTGATGTTCGTGTGGGAAAAGATTCCGCTTGGGGTTACATCCATGATAGTATGCGTCGGTCTTGTTATCACAGGAGTACTGGATTGGAAAACAGCTTTTTCAGGATTTATTGACAGCAATGTAATTCTTTTCGTAGCGATGTTTATCGTCGGAGGAGCATTGTTTGAAACCGGTATGGCAAACAAAATTGGAGGAGTGGTCACACACTTCGCCAAAACAGAGAGGCAGCTTATCATAGCAATCATGGTGATTGTGGGACTGATGAGCGGAGTACTTTCAAACACAGGAACTGCAGCAGTTCTCATTCCGGTAGTTATCGGAATTGCTGCAAAATCAGGATACTCGAGATCGAGACTTCTTATGCCACTTGTTTTTGCAGCAGCCATGGGTGGAAATTTATCTCTCATCGGTGCACCGGGAAATCTCATAGCACAATCAGCTATGGGAGAGATTGGACTTAGCTTTGGATTTTTCGAGTATGCAAAGGTAGGACTTCCGATACTTATAGCAGGTATTCTGTACTTTGCATTTATAGGATACAAATTCCTGCCTGAAAAGCAGGGCAGTACGGAAAGCTCATATGATGAGCAGAAGGATTTTTCAAATGTGCCTAAATGGAAACAGATGATGTCATTGATTATCTTAATCCTTACACTTTTGGGAATGATTTTCGAGGACAAGATTGGCATAAAGCTTTGTGTCATCGGCTGTGTCGGAGCACTTGCCCTTATCATTACAGGCGTTATTAGTGAGAAAAACGCACTTAAATCAATAGATTTGAAAACCATTTTCTTATTTGGTGGAACTCTTTCACTTGCAGCGGCGCTTCAGGAGACCGGGGCAGGCGAGGAAATCGCAACAGCGGTTATCGGTATACTTGGCAAAAATCCATCACCATACGTTCTCACATTCGTAGTGTTCATGCTTTGCTGTGTACTTACGAACTTTATGTCAAATACCGCCACCACAGCACTTTTGGTTCCAATCTGCGTATCAATTGCCACAGAGATTGGAGCTGACCCGAGTGCAGTACTTATGGCATGTGTTATCGGTGGTTCATGTGCATACGCCACACCTATCGGTATGCCTGCCAACACAATGGTCATTACAGCCGGAGGATACACCTTCAAGGATTATGCAAAGGCCGGTATTCCGCTTATAGTAGTGGCGACCATTGTAAGTATGGTCTTACTGCCGATTTTCTATCCGTTCTTCCCATAAGAACGGATGGGAGTGGGTAAACAATAAATTAATATTTAATTATTTACAAGATTTATATTAGGAGGAAAAACTATGTCAAACGAGAAACAGGTAGAACAGCTTACCACCTATATGGCAAATTTTTATCGCTCATATAGCAAAAAAATTACCGGATGATGTCATTGCAAAACTGACAGAACTCCGTGACAAAGAGGACAGTCCTCTTTCAAAAACAATCTATGATACAATGTTTAGAAATCAGGAGCTTGCGGTAAAACTTAACCGCCCAAGCTGCCAGGATACAGGAGTACTTCAGTTCTGGGTTAAATGTGGAACAAAATTCCCACTTATTGATGAGCTTGAGGGACTTTTAAAAGAGGCAGTTGTAAAAGCAACATTTGAGGCTCCTCTTCGTCACAACAGTGTTGAGACTTTCGATGAGTACAACACAGGCAAGAACGTTGGAAAAGGAACACCTACAGTATTCTGGGATATCGTGCCAAACAGCGACAAATGTGAGATCTACACATACATGGCAGGAGGTGGATGTACACTTCCGGGAAAAGCTATGGTACTTATGCCTGGAGAGGGCTATGAAGGAGTTACAAAATTCGTAATGGATGTTATGACTACTTATGGTTTAAATGCATGCCCACCTCTCCTGGTAGGTGTAGGTGTAGCAACATCTGTTGAGACAGCAGCACTTTTATCAAAGAAAGCACTCATGCGTCCAATCGGATCTCACAATGAGAACGAGAGAGCCGCAAAGATGGAAAAACTTCTCGAGGATGGTATCAATGCTATCGGCCTTGGACCTCAGGGAATGGGCGGAAAATACTCAGTAATGGGTGTAAATATCGAGAACACAGCCCGTCATCCATCTACAATCGGTGTAGCCGTAAACGTAGGCTGCTGGAGCCACAGACGCGGACACATTGTTTTTGATAAGGACCTTAACTATACAATCACAACACATTCGGGGGTGGAATTATAATGGTAGAGAGAATTAATGGAAAAACAATTTTAACAACACCAATCTCAGCAGAGGATCTTAAAGGAATAAAAATCGGAGATATTGTATACTTAAATGGAAGCATGACAACATGCCGTGACGTAGCACACCGACGTCTCGTTGAGGAGGGAAGAGAGCTTCCGGTAGACGTAAGAAACAATGCTATTTTCCATGCAGGACCGATCATCCGTCCACTCGAGAATGACAAATTTGAGATGGTATCTGTTGGACCGACAACAAGTATGCGTATGGAGAAATTCGAGTACGAGTTCGTAAAAGAGACCGGCGTACGTGTTATCATCGGAAAAGGTGGTATGAAAGAGAATACAGAGCGTGCATGTAAAGAGTTCGGTGCCATTCACTGCGTATTCCCGGCAGGAAATGCAGTAGTAGCCGCAACAGAGGTTGAGGAAATCGTCCGCGCAGAGTGGAGAGATCTCGGAATGCCTGAGACACTCTGGAACTGCCGTGTGAAAGAGTTTGGCCCACTTATCGTATCTATAGATACAGAGGGTAACAACTGGTTCGAGCAGCAGAAAGTTGAGTTCAACAAGAAAAAAGATGCAGCAACAGAGGAAATCTGCAAGCAGGTAGGATTCATCAAATAGTTGCCGGAGCCTGGTATCAAATTTATTTAGAACCCAATTGCCATGAAAGTATTCTGGCAAAATATATACCGCAGAATGCGGGAGAAAACATAAAAAAATATAATTTTCGCGCAAAGGCTCTCACATAATTTGACTATTATGTGGGAGCTTTTAGATATATGAAATTAGAATAGTATGATAATCATTTCCATAGGATATTAAAATAAATTACTGCAATAAAAAAGATTATTGCCGGTAACTAAAAAAGAGAGGAATAAATGATAATGAAGCAATTCCTGAGAAAAACAATGAAAAATGTAGCAGCCTACGTGGAACTTTTTTCTGTCGGCAGTACTGGTGTTTGTGATAGTGGTGCTTATTATAAAGCTTATAGGGCAGTGTTTTTTTGATATATGGCATGATAAAATTAAACTGGAGTATTACATGGAATATATCATGTCGCTTGCAATCGGCGTGGAGTTTGTGAAAATGCTCTGTACTCATAAGCCGGGTACAATCATAGAGGTGCTTTTGTTTGCAACAGCCAGGCAGATGATCGTGGAGCATCTCAATGTATATGAGACACTTGTCGGAATAGGTGCGATAGCGGCGCTTTTTGCCATCAGAAAATTCCTTTTCTGCAGCTTTGATGAGGCAGACCACATGATATGCCGTGGCAGCCAGACGGTAGCGAGGGCGAATTTTATTTCCGGAACAAATATACCGGAGGAAAAGACAAAGCTGCTTAGAGATGTGATAAGCGAAAAATTGCAGGATGAGGGTAAAAATGTGTCAATCGGAGCCTGTGTGTATTACCAGGATTGTGCGCTCAGAGTTGATAATGTGAAGCAGGGCGTTGTCACAAGAGTCGAGGTAATAAAGAATCTGTAGATAAAAGGAGGATCAGCACATCTGTGCCAATCCTCTTTTTGCTACTCCAGATTAAGTTTCTTTGTCATTTCTTACAAAAATGTAAGATACGAGGTCGAAATGTAAGCTGATTCGATAGCATACATTCCGGCATTTTGTTATTATAATTACATGAAGCATCAACAATGTAAGTTGTGAAGCCGATTATGACGTCATATTTAAAATAAATGTAACAAAAATAGAAGTTTAAATAACATTTTGAAATCATCGTAAAGGAGCATTGAAATGGCAATCTTAGAAGTAAGTAACCTCAAAAAAATATATACCACCAGATTTGGTGGCAACCAGGTACAGGCATTAAAAAACATCAATTTCTCTGTAGAGGAAGGTGAGTATGTGGCAATCATGGGAGAGTCCGGCTCAGGAAAGACGACACTTTTAAATATTCTCGCGGCACTTGATAAGCCGACAGCGGGAGAGGTACTCTTAAATGGAAAGAACCTTGTCTCATTGAAGGAAAAGGAGATATCTGCCTTCAGACGTGAGCATCTGGGCTTCGTATTTCAGGATTTTAATCTGCTTGACAATTTTTCACTGAAGGACAATATCTTTTTACCGCTTGTGCTGTCAGGTGTGGACTATAGGGATATGGAAAAAAGGCTTGCACCTATAGCTTCGCTGCTTGGAATTGAAAAGCTGCTTAATAAATATCCATATGAGGTGTCAGGAGGACAGAAGCAAAGGGCAGCAGTGGCACGTGCGATAATAACAAATCCCGAATTAATTTTGGCAGATGAGCCAACAGGAGCACTGGATTCAAAGGCAACAGACAGTCTGCTTAGGCTGTTCAACAGGATAAACGAGGACGGACAGACCATTCTCATGGTGACACACAGCACAAAGGCTGCAAGTCATGCCAACAGGGTGCTTTTCATAAAGGACGGTCAGGTGTTTCATCAGGTTTACCGTGGCAATCTTACAAATGACGAGCTCTATGTGAAGATTCAGGATGCACTTATGCTGATTACGACAGGTGGTGAGAAGCATGAATAAAATATATAGCAGGCTGGCATTTACAAATATAAAAAATAATAAGACTCTTTATATGCCTTACATTATATCGGGAATGGTCATGATAGCCATGTTTTATGTGATGATGTTTTTAAACAACTCAAAGGGACTTGGCAAGGTGCCGGGCGCGGATGCACTGGCGTCGATAATGGGGCTTGGATGCGGAACAATAGCGGTTTTTTCATATATATTTCTGTTTTATACAAACAGCTTTATCATCAAAAGGCGCAAGAAAGAGGTAGGAATATACAATATTCTTGGCATGGAAAAGCGTCATATCGCGAGAGTTTTGATAATTGAGACACTTACCGTAGCACTCGCAGCAATAGTATCTGGAATCATAGCCGGTATTTTATTTTCCAAGCTGATGATTATGTTTCTTTATAGGATTATAAATATTAAAGCACAAATTGATTTCGCTGTATCTACTGGCGCTGTCGTAAATACAATACTTATTTTTGGAGTGCTGTATTTTCTTACTCTCATCTATAACCTGATGCAGGTGAAGCTTGCTAATCCGATAGAGCTGCTTCGCGGTGGCAATGTCGGTGAGAAAGAGCCGAAGAGCAAATGGCTTATCGCTATAATCGGACTAGGCTGTCTTGCCGGGGGATATTATATTGCGATTACCACAAAGAGCCCTCTTCAGGTGCTTTCACTGTTCTTTGTCGCAGTGCTTCTTGTCATCGTCGGAACGTATCTTTTATTTATTTCAGGAAGCATTGTGATACTTAAGGCACTCAGGAAAAACAAGAAGTTTTACTATAATAAAAAGCATTTTGCGGCGGTTTCAGGGATGATTTACAGAATGAAGCAGAATGCGGGCGGACTAGCAAGTATATGCGTGCTTTCTACAATGGTGCTGGTTGTTGTTTCCACAACCGTGAGCATGTATGCGGGCATGGAGGGAGAACTTAAGCAGAGATATCCTTCGGATATCAGTGTATATAGCTGGTATAAGGAAGTGCCGGCTGATGTGAATCTGGATGATGCACTTAAAGAAGCTGCTGCAGATTCGGATAAAATAATAGCTGACTCTGCTTGTAATGTTAAAGACAGCAAAAGCTACACTTATTTTAGCTGGACAGTGTTTAGAGAGGGGACAGAGTTTAAGCCGGTGTTAAGTTACGATAACGATATTTCCCTGTTGTATTTTGTCACAGGAGATGAAATTGATGAGATGGAGACCGGCTTTAAAGAGAGTCTGAATAAAAAAATCCCACAGCTTGATACCGGTTCGGTGGCTGTATATGGAACAAAAAAGTTTAATGGCGATATAATTAATCTGTTGGGCAAAGAATTTAAAGTAGCTGCGGCAGAAAAAACTGCTGTAAGTAAAGACAGCTATATGTCCTCTATGTATAGTGGTGTGTACTATGTAGTGGTAGACAGCAAGGCAACACTTGCAGAGATATTTAACCTGAACAGCTCGCTGGGAGAGGATAGTGTGCCGACTATGCTCAACAATGAAATTGATTATAATCTGTATGGCAGCAGTGAGGATAAGCTTGCTGTGGCAAAGGCTCTGGATAAGCATTTTGAGGAAAATAGTGTAAAATCAGATGTGTCAGGCTTCTATGAGGAAAGCCGTGATGCAAACAGAGAACAGATTTATGTATTGTATGGTGGCCTGTTCTTTATCGGAATATTCCTTGGAACGATGTTTCTTATGGTTACTGTGATGATTATTTTCTATAAGCAGATTTCAGAGGGCTATGATGACAAAGCACGCTATGAGATTATGGAGAAGGTAGGCATGAGCAATGACGAGGTGAAGAAATCCATTACTTCACAGGTGCGTATGGTATTTTTCCTGCCTATTATACTTGCCGCGTGTCATCTTGCAGCAGCATTTCCTCTGCTTCGCAGACTGCTTGTCATGTTCAATCTTACGGATGTTAAGCTTATTGTGGTCTGTATGGTTGCTACGCTTTTGGTGTTTATGGTCATATACTATATTGTTTTCAAGATTACTTCGAGAGCATACTACAGGATTGTGGGAAACCAGATTTAGGGGTTTCATATGAATTATGAATGCGCTATAATAGGACATAGCAATGATGCGTAAGAATATAGAGCGAGAGGAACAAGCAGTATGAGTATGACAGAAACAATTAAACTTTACGACAGGGATGCATATGCCATAGAGTTTGAGGCAGATATTATATCTTGCGAGCCGAACAAGGCAGATGATAAGCAGTTTGATATAATATTAAATCAGACTTTATTTTTCCCGGAGGAGGGCGGACAGAGCCGGACATGGGAATACTTGGTGGCTACAGTGTCGTTGATGTGCAGATTAAGAATGGAGTCATTACTCATACGGTGGATATTTCCGCAGGTGATTGCTGCATAATGGGCAAAGAAGAGGCTCAGACAGAAAAGAAGACTGATGGACAGATTACAGGCATGGAGTGCGCTTCTGAGAAAGTAGAGCTTGCAGCAGGCGTCCACGTACATGGCAAAATAGACTGGCAGCATCGTTTTTACAATATGCAGCAGCACAGTGGAGAGCATATTTTTTCGGGAATTGTCCACCGCAGGTTTGGTTTTGAGAATGTGGGCTTTCATCTGAGTGATTCTGTAGTGACAATGGATTTCAGTGGAGTGATTTCACCGGAGGATATAGCAGAGGTGGAGCATGAGGTAAATGTAGCCATTTCAAAAAATATTCCGATAGAGGTGACATATCCGTCAAGGGATGAGCTTGCACAGCTGGAGTACAGAAGCAAAATCGAGATTGAAGACAGGTCAGAATAGTGACAGTGCCGGGGTATGATGTGTGTGCATGCTGTGCGCCGCATGTGAAGCGCACCGGCGAGATTGGCATGCTTAAGGTTATGAATTATCAGAATTATAAAGGAGGCGTCAGAATCAGCATCCTTTGTGGTTTCAGGGCACTGGAGGCTTTCAGACAAAAGTGCGACATCATCTCAGAGCTCATGGGGATATTTACCACAAATCAGGAGGCTATTGTGGATAACGTCACAAAGCTTAAGGCAGTAAACCAGTCGCTTAAGTCAGAGCTTGGCACTGCAAAGTCAGCGCTTTTGGATTATAAGGTAGCAGAGCTTCCTACTGATACGGACAATGCAGTATTGTTTGAGGACGGCATTGATACGAATACAGCAAGAAATTGCGTCAATGGACTTGTGGAAAAATATAGTGGCTTTAGTGCATTTTTTACAGGAAATGATGAGGCGGGCTATAGCTTTATTATCGGAAGCAAGAATGCAGACTGCAATACAGTTGCCGCAGCACTTAGGAATAAGCTGGGTGCCAGAGGCGGCGGTAAGCGGTTATGGTGCAGGCTCTGTCAAGGCAGCAAAGAGCGAGATTGAGGAAGTGCTAAAAGAGGTGCTTTAACTTTTTGAAAATATAGTTTGTGGGACGGATTAATAACACAAAAGCGGTTTCAGGACATTGCATCCTGAAACGCTTTTATTGTAAAAATTATATCCAAAGTTAATTATTTGTTAGATCTTCTCCAAATGTGCATCTTCTCAGCCTCTTTGATGAGCTCATCACGGAAATCAGGATGAGCAACTGAGATGATTGCCTCAGCCTTCTGCCATGTAGAAAGACCCTTTACATTTACCATACCATACTCTGTAACTATATAGTGAGTGTTGGCTCTTGTGTCAGTAACGACAGAACCTCTACAAGAGTAGGACGGATACGTGAGTGAACTACGCCCTGCTTGTCGGTGAAAGTTGAAGAGCAGCAGATAAAGCTCTTTCCACCGTTTGACATATAAGCACCGAGAACGAAATCAAGCTGTCCGCCGGCACACTGATGTGCTTTGTGCCTGAGCTCTCTGAGCTGATCTGTCCGTAGAGGTCAAGGTCTACACAGTTATTGATTGAGATGAAATTGTCGAGTGCGGCAATATTCTTGATATCATTTGTGTAGCTTACCGGGGCACTCATGAGCTCAGGATTCTCATCGAGGTAATCGTACATCTTCTTGGTTCCGGCACCGAAGCCGTAAGCCTGACGATAACGGTCGATGTTTTTCTTTGCTCCTGTGATTTTTCCGGCCTTTGCGATGTCAACGAATGCGTCAACGTACATCTCTGTGTGTACACCGAGATCCTTGAGGTCTGACTCAGCGATGAGTGAGCCTACTGCGTTTGGCATTCCGCCGATACCGAGCTGGAGACAGGCACCGTTTGGAATCTGGTCAACGATAAGCTCTGCAACCTTCTTGTCTACATCTGTTGCAGGACCACCGGCACCAAGCTCTCCGATTGCAGGGTTGTCACCCTCAACAATGTAAGAAACCTGTGAAATATGTACATTGGCCTCTGAACCGCCGTGACAGCGAGGCATGTTTTCATTGACCTCAACGATGATTTTCTTTGAAGTCTCGCATACAGCACCGAGGTGAGATGCGTTAGGACCAAAGTTGAAGTAACCGTGTGAATCCATCGGTGCAACCTGGAACATAGCGACATCGTCAGGTGTTGTTGAATCTCTATAATAACGAGGAAGCTCTGAGTAACGGATTGGTGAGTAGAAAGAACAGCCTCTCTTGATAAGCTTTCTCTCATAACCGCCCATATGCCATGAGTTCCATGTGAAATGCTCGCCGGCATCCTCACGCTCGAAAATGGCAAGTGGCTTAAGCAAAATACCACCACGTACATTGACATCCTTAAGTTCATCTGTTCTTCTGGCAAGTGCCTTGTCGAGTGCATCAGGTGTGCCTGTGCACCAGCCGTAGTCAACCCAGTCGCCTGATTTGACAATCTTTACTGCCTCATCTGCTGAGACAAGTTTCTGCTTGTACTCTTCTAAAAAGCTCATAAAATCCTCCTTAGATACCTAAAATGATAGTAGCAAAATGCTACGTTAAAAAAAATAACAAACTCTATAACTTCTATCTTATCACTTTAGAGAAGATTTTACAAGTTGGTAAATGCTGGTAGAGACTTTTATATATCGGCATGTTTTGCAGAAATATTTGTGTATTGTAAATATTGCCGGGATTTCATATAATTAAAATGGAATGTCGACAGATAAACTTATTTCTAAAGGCTATAGAATTTCAGATAAACTATATAATCAGATTTTAGCAAGGAATAATGAAGTAAATTAGAAGAGGAACAAACATGGAAAATCATACAATTGTAACACTGAAAAAAGGCGAAGGACGTACTATAAAGGCAGGTGGCGCATGGATTTTTGACAATGAAATAGACACAATCACAGGCACCTTTACGAACGGAGATATTGTTGTGGTACACGATTTTGACGGATATCCGATGGGGCGCGGCTTCATAAACCAGAATTCAAAAATCCGTATCAGAATGATGACAAGAAAAGCAGACCAGCTGATTGATGACAATTTCCTCAGGATGAGAGTGCAAAATGCCTGGGATTATCGCAAGCAGGTGATGGCAGGAGGCAATGATAATGTGCCTGATTTAAACTGCTGTCGTGTGATATTTGGCGAGGCTGATTTCCTGCCGGGTATCACAGTGGACAAGTACGCTGATGTGCTTGTGGTGGAGTGTCTGGCACTTGGAATGGAGCAGTTTAAGGTGAAAATCGTTGAACTGTTAAAGGAAGTGCTGGCGGCGGACGGAATAAATATTCGTGGAGTATACGAGCGCAGTGATGCAAATGAGCGCAAAAAAGAAGGTCTTCCTAAGGTAAAAGGCTTTATAGGAGCCGAGTTTGACACAAATGTGGAGATAGTAGAAAACGCAGTTCACTATATGGTCGATGTGGAAAATGGACAGAAAACAGGCTTCTTCTTAGACCAGAAGTATAACAGGCTTGCTATGCAGCGTATCTGCAAGGGGAAAAGAGTGCTCGACTGCTTCACGCACATGGCACATTTGCCCTTAATGCAGGAATTGCGGGGGCAAGTGAGGTCACAGGACTTGATATATCAGAGTATGCGGTTAAGCAGGCTACAGAAAATGCGAAGAGAAATAATCTCTCAGACACAGTGAAGTTTCGCGTTGCAAATGTGCTGGATGAGCTGCCACGGCTCGCTGCAGATGGTGAAAAATATGATGTAGTCATTCTGGATCCTCCGGCATTTACAAAGTCGCGTGAGGCTACCAAAAATGCGATAAAGGGCTACCGCGAGATTAACATGAAGGGACTTAAGCTTGTTAAGGATGGTGGATTTCTGGCTACCTGCTCATGCTCTCATTTCATGACGCAGGAGCTGCTTGCAAAAACGGTCAAGGAAGCGGCAAAGGCCACTCACAAGAGCTGCGCCAGGTGGAGTTCCGCACACAGGGACCGGATCATCCGATACTGTGGGCCAACTCAGCTAATGTACCAGAGTCGTATTATCTTAAGTTTTTCATCTTCCAGGTCGTTGATGAGAAGTAGATGACAGAAAGTGGCGGAAATGCTTGATTTACAAGGACTGGAAGGTATTTAGTGATTAGTTTGCAAACCTTGTAAAGTATCGCAAAATATCGTATCACAGTGGTATAAAGTGGTAAGAAAAGTGAATACGGAAATTTGTAGTATAATAGATGTAGCGTTTTGTGGTATACTATAGAAGAACAAATACCTTTCTGCGAAAGGGAAAGGGGAAAGGATACGCGTATGACAGTTGATAGAAGAGTAAGCAGTATTGAATCCAGCTTCAAAATGGAAAGCATGCCATTTGATGCAGAATGTCGTCAAAGAGTAAGAAATGTCTTAACCAAGAAAGTTTCTGCTACAGATGCAATTTCAGAATTAAATAAGAAATACAGAGTATCCAAGAAGCAGGTTGAAGGATCAAGAGTATGATTATTGGTTTATATGTGGGCTACAAGGGTGCAACCATTGCCAGGTTAGTGGCGGCTTGCCGCTAAGTACTGGGTATTACCTGGCGAAATAGCCGCAGGTTTGAAATAGCGGCTTTGCTGAAAAAAGAGAATACAAAGACCTGTCCGGAAGAAACCTCGTAAAGTATCGCAAAATATCGTATCACAGTGTTATAAAGTGGTAAGAAAATAAGAGGCGGCAAATCGTCAACAAGTTGTTGGCAATTTGCCACCTTTAGTTGTAGGTTGTAGTTATTCCACTTTTTATGCTGTGGTCTATACCTCTGCCTCAGCCATGATAATCTCAGCAGCATCAAGTATGAGCTGTGAAGCATTCATGATGAAGTCGAAAATTTATTGTCAAAGTATCAGAAGAGTCTAAAATTGGAATTGATTTATTCTCAATAGTTTTTTGCTTAATGTTAATCAGATGGAGTAGGAAATGAAATAATAAACACAATTCTAAATTACTATCTGTCTCCAATAAAGTCTGCTTGTAAAATAACCGTTCGTCGAAAAATGAACCGTTCGTAGAAAATAGTTAGCATATAGGCGGAAGATGGGATAAACTAGAAGCTTTCCTGCTCTGCTTCTAGTTTATTTTTTGGTAGGTGTGAATATGGAGAGCTACTCTTTTTGGAGGATAAGATGATTCAATATTTAGGTGAGCATAAACTTTTTAATGAAAAATACATTATATTTATTTTATTTTGTATATTCTTAATTGAATTTAAAAATTACTTTTCTCATAAAAATAAAGAAAAATGGTATACATTGGTGATTTCGTTAATGTACTTAGGGGAGGCAATATTATTTTTAATGCCTTATGAGAATTATATTGTTGATATTATGTGTACATTATTTGGATTAGTGTTAATTTTATGCTTAATTTTGAGATACAAAAGTAGAAAAGGATAGAAATGAGTAGTATAAGAATATATGAAAATAAAACGTTTAAATTAAATAATGTATTAAAATATGAGCTGCATTCTGCAGATGCGAATCTAAAAGCTTTACATAGAGTCGGGACTGTCTGCAGACGGGAATGGCAAAAATAAAACAAAGAGAAGAGGCGGGATAAAAATGTATAAAGTATTATATATAGGATTTCTGACTTTTCAGTTAATATCTGTTTTTTGTAATTTGAAAAGTTCAAAAAAAGACATATTGGAAGCTCATAATAGCAGGAAATTTAATATTATAGGAATAGTATGTCAGATCATAGCTGTAATATTTATTATGATCATTCTAAAAATGCAGGGGTGAAGAAGTGAAAAAATATATCGTACATTTTATTATATGGGGGCTAGGTATAATTAGTTATTATATATTAGACAAGACAACGGCCGGAGATCAGTTTCAGAATATTAGCGTATTATTAATCGGATGTTTGATGTTTTATGCAGTGTATTATATTTCTATGATATCAGAAATCAAGAAAATTGAATGTGAATTGAATGAATCGGGAATATTTGGCGGACGTGGCATGGGGATTTTAATAAACATGTTTAGCTTGCAGTATATATTTGAACTTTATAAGAAACCATTAGTTTGCATTGTTCTTATAGTAGTTTCTGTTATTGTGCTGATACTATCACGTAAATATATAAAATCTTTTTGGACAAAAAATATATGGAGTAGACAATTTTTACTTATTTTTATTGCATTTAATGTATTGGCGAGTTCTATAGGCAGTGTTCTTGGTTATAAGTGGGATGATATTTTGTTGGTTAAATGTAGAAAATGTATCAAACGTAACAAAATTGATTCTTATAATATTTTATATTGTTATTTTTAAAAATACAGAGTTGCCAAACAGTTTTTTTATAAGATTTGCTTCTAAAAATGAGGCTTTGTTAGACAGAAGAAATTAGAAAATAAGCTTTTAATATATAGCATACGAAAGGAACACAATGCGATACACATTTATAAAGCAGCATGATGCAAGAGACTGTGCAGCGGCCATGCATCGATGATACTTTTTTAACCATTTAATCATCTTATATAAGAGGTAAGTGATATGGAATACTTGAATTTGGAAAAGTCAGGACTTATTACTATCCTGATTCCCCTTAATTTTTTAATTGGAGAATATACATTGTTTTTCGTCTTGAATTGGATGGAGCCGGAAATAATTCACTTAATCACAGGTGTGATTGATTCTATTTTTGTGGTGGCAACAATTGCTTAGTGGAGAGA
>ENA-OQMZ01000564-OQMZ01000564.1-human-gut-metagenome-genome-assembly--contig:-NODE-564-length-15558-cov-1.955220_pt1 | contig 15558 bp, 22 predicted proteins | sample MGYA00242621_ERZ504862 | MGnify/ENA primary metagenome ERZ504862 (study PRJEB26092, sample SAMD00036393) | human gut metagenome | host: Homo sapiens | study: EMG produced TPA metagenomics assembly of... | reverse complement strand
TTCGAAGAAAAACGAAAATTTTCCAGGAATCAAAATTCAAGTACTTGTGATCCCAGCTTTACAAACACCGGAGAAATATCTCCAGCACTGTAGATCCATAGAAGCCCAGACCTACGGGAACTGGGAGCTCTGTCTTTCCGACGGAAGCGGAGTAGATTCTCCTCTTACCGATTATCTGAACAGGCTGGAAAAAAGTGATGACAGGATCCGTGTGATCCGCAACGACCAGGCACTTCAGATCGCAGAGAATACCAATGCGGCCATGAAAGCGGCAACAGGAGATTTTATCGTGTTTGCAGATCATGATGATGAGCTGACGCCGGACGCCTTGTTCCGGTGTGTGAAAGCGCTGAATGAGGATCCGGAGCTTAAGGTTCTGTATTCCGATGAAGATAAGATGTCCATGGACGGGCACAAATTCTTTCAGCCGCATTTCAAACCGGACTTCAATATTGATCTTTTGTGTACAGTAAACTACATCTGTCATCTTTTTGTCGTAAAAAAAGAGATCGTGGATCAGATCGGAATGCTGAAAAAGGAATTTGACGGTGCACAGGATTATGATTTTGTGTTCCGCTGTGTGGAAGCTGCGGGAAGAGAGCAGATCCATCATATCCCCAGGATCCTTTATCACTGGAGATGCCATGAGGATTCCACAGCAGAGAATCCGGAAAGCAAGATGTATGCCTTTGATGCAGGAGCACGTGCCATCAAGGCTCATTATGACAGGATCGGAGTTCCGGTGGAAATCGAAAAGGGTGAATATCTTGGACTTTACCGTACAAAATTCCTCTGGGAGGAAAAACCGCTGATCTCCATCATCATTCCAAACAAGGATCACATCGATGATCTGAAGAGATGTATTGATTCCATCGAAGAAAAGGCAACTTACCGCAATTATGAGTATGTGATCGTGGAGAATAACAGTACGGAGGATGAGACCTTTGCTTACTATAAAGAGCTGGAAGCATCCAATCCGAAAGCCCATGTGGTGTACTGGGATGGTATTTTCAACTATTCTGCCATCAATAATTTCGGAGCTGCTCATGCTAAGGGTGACTATCTGCTTCTTCTCAACAATGATACGGAGATCATCAGCCCGGACTGTCTGGAGCAGCTTTTGGGATACTGTATGAGACCGGATGTGGAGCTGTAGGAGCGCGGCTCTATTATGAGGATGATACCGTGCAGCATGCAGGAGTAGTCGTTGGCTTCGGCGGTATTGCGGGACACTGCTTTGTGCAGCAGAAGAGAGACGCTACCGGATACTGCCACAGGATCATCTGTGCCCAGGATTACAGCGCTGTAACCGCAGCCTGCATGATGGTGAAGCGTGAGGCCTTTGATAAGGTTCACGGATTAAGTGAGGAATTTCAGGTTGCCTTTAATGACATAGATTTTTGCCTTCGTCTGGGAAAAGCCGGATATCTGGTTGTATACAATCCTTATGCGGAGCTTTATCACTATGAATCCAAATCCAGAGGTCTTGAGGATACACCGGAGAAGGTGGCAAGATTTAACCGCGAGATCGCTTCCTTTGAGAAGCACTGGCCGGAGATCCTCCGTGACGGAGATCCTTACTATAATCCGAACCTTACACTGGAGAGCCAGGATTTCTCTCTGAAGCGGATATAGGAGGTTATATTTTGGAAAAGAAAAAAATCTGGAAGGATGAGAGAGTTCAGGCAGGGGTTCTTGTCCTGGCAGCATTTCTGCTCCTGACTGCATGGGCGTTTATGCAGCCCCTGGGGGCAGGCCCCGATGAAAAATGCGCTACATGGTGGCACAGTATCTTCATGAGCATCCGGGAAAGCTGCCTCTTGGAGATGAGCCAACCATCCGTGATGCGACATGGGGGATTTCCTATGCCTATTATCCGATCCTTTCCTATATGGTATCTGCTGTATTTATGGGGATCGCAGGTTTGTTCCATGCATCTGCAGACGGATTACTCCATGCGGCGAGGATGGCAGATGTGCTCTTTGTGACTGGAGCGGTATATTTTGTGGTGAAAGCATCCGGAAAGCTTTTTCCGAAAGAGGGAAGATGGCTGTTTGCCGCACTGGCAGGCTTTATGCCGCAGGCATTGTTTCTGGGAACTTATGTAAACACGGATTCCCTGGCGCTTTTATCCATGGCGATGATCCTGTATTCCTGGTCCTGTTATCTGGAAGCGAGAGACTGGAGCTTCAGAAATTCGATCCTTCTGGCTGTTGGAATGGCAGTCTGTGCACTGTCCTACTATAATGCCTACGGATGGATCTTATGCAGCTTTCTGTTTTTTTGCCTGACAGTCCTTCTGTGCAGGGAAGAGCCGGTAAAACAGAGAGTTGCCTTTCTGTTCCGGAGAGGGATCGTGATCGCGGCAGTAACCCTTGCTTTATGCGGCTGGTGGTTTATACGAAATGCCGTTCTCTATGACGGAGATCTGATCGGAAGAAATGCCTGTGCACAGTGTGCGGAAAAATATGCGGCTGTTGATTACAGGCCGTCCAGATACCCCACACCGGAGAAGCTGAACTGGTCATGGAAGGATATCCTTTTGTATCAGGACCCGGCTGGCAGCATAACTGGCTGCTGACAGTTCTGGTAAGCTTTATCGGAACCTTTGGCCTGATGCAGATCTATATGCCTTATAGTGTGAGCAAGGCATATTTCCTGTTCTTTGGAATGGGTGGGATCGGTATTTTGACCATGCTGGGAATATTTTATCCGAAGAAACGTACTGTGGTAAAAGAACGAAAAGCAGCAGGAAGTGAAAAGCTGAAAATAAAAACAATAACCGTGTACGATAAATGGGACAGAAAAGGGATCTTTCATCTGCTGCTGATCATTCTGATCCTGATCCCTGTTGGGCTGTTTATGTATTATGTATATTATAGTGACAACCAGGCACAGGGACGTTATATCATGCCGGCACTGTATCCGGCTATGTATTTTGTGACAGCCGGCTGGAATCGTCTGCTTGAGCGTTTTGTAAAAAAAGAAAATATCAGAATGTGGATATACCGGGTCCTGACAGCACTTCTGGCTGCTTCGCCGTTTTTATGCTATATCTTCCTGGTAGTTCCGTTTTATGGCTGACACCCCGATGGGTGAGATGGCAGAAAAAATCCCTTCTATGTATCCGGATATGACCGGTACATAGGAGGGATTTTTTAATTCTGAAGTATATCCGCCTGGGGACCAAGATCAGGAACGGATGATCCGGATCATGCGCCACAGCAGAAGGATCAGGAGCAGGATGCCCACACCGCAAATGGCAAAATACGGGATCTGGGATCTGGATTCGGAATAAGCTTTTGCAGAATCCATGTTTTCATCATTTTCCAGTACATCGGAGGAGCTTTCCTGGGAGGAATCCTCGACAACTGCAGTTCCCACCTGAGTTCCGCCAAAGGAATAGGTGCGTAAGATCTGACCATCAGATTCCGTATCTTCCGTAGTCAGGTCGTCTGCGGTCGCACCGGATGGAACCATTACAGTGCCGCCGGACAGGATGTGAAAATCATCCTCGCTGAGATTCAGAAGCTGGAAATTGGAAAAACCGTAATCCAGAAGTGAGATCGCTTCGTTGGCTGTCTGACCGGTCGCTCCGTTCATGACTACTGCGATCAGAGTAGTACCATTTCGCTGTGCAGCTGTGACAAGAACGCTTCCGGAAGCTGTGGTGGTACTTTCACGACCGCCGATACATCCTTCATAATAGGAAGCGGATGCAGGATCTGTCATGGTAAAAGAGCTTGTCAGGTTACGGGTACCGCCGGAAACATTGGTAGCCGGGATCGTATAGGAGGTGGCTCCGGAGATGGTGCGGAAGCTGTCATTACGGATAGCCGCCTGCATGATCAGAGCCAGATCATGTGCTGTGGTATGCTGGTTGTCATCCGGGAGACCGGTAGGATTGGTGAATACCGTATTGGTGCATCCAAGCTCCTTGGCACGGTCGTTCATTTTCTGGACAAAGGCATCCACAGATCCGCCGATCTGTTCTGCGACCTGGAGAGCAATGTCATTGGCAGAGGCCAGCATCAGAGCGTAAAGGCACTGCTCCATGGTAAATACCTCTCCGAGCTGTGAGGAAATATGAGCGCCTCCGTCTGTAACACCGGATACACCGGTTTCTGTCATGGTAACCTGATCGTCAAGCTGGCTGTTCTCCAGTGCCAGAAGACAGGTCATGATCTTAACTGCGCCGGCCGGAGAAAGCGTGGTGTCCATATCCTTGGCATAGAGGATCGTATCGGAAGTATCTTCCATGATCACGGCAGATGCGGAAGTGATCTCAGGCCCTTGAGGCCATCCGCTGATCCCATTGGTGGTAACACCGGAGGATACAGCAACAGCGGTTTCTTCTGTGGCGAAAACTGGAGTCTGGAACACCATGGAAGCGGAGATCCCAATAGCCAGAAGCGCTGTGGTTATTCTTGATTTTTTCATGATAAATGGTACTCCTGTATAAAAAATAATTCTTATGTAAGCAATACATACGTAAGCTCAGTATAACACATTTCCTCTCTTCCTTGCAAAAAAAATGATGGAATGGTAAAATATGTTCATCAAACTGTTACTGAGAACAGAGTGAACAGTAACATCAAACTGAGTAATACGGAGATAATATATGAGTAAAGATGATTCTACAGGAAAGATCCAATGGGACAGACTTATAAAGAAGCTTTCCCCCTATACAGTACAGAAGGGCTTAAGATACCTGAAGCATTATGGCCTGAAAGAGTTCTGGATCCGGCTTCATGAACGTTTTGAACCGGAAGAGGTTCCTTACGGACCATGGTATGAGGCATACAGACCTGACGAGGAAACACTGGAGAAGCAGCGGAAACGCAAATTTCCGGATGGGCCGCTGATCAGCATTGTGGTACCTGCATATCTGACACCGGAGCGTTTTTTAAGACAGATGCTGGACTCTCTCCTTGCACAGACATATGAGAACTGGGAGCTGTGTCTGGCAAACGGAAGCCCGGAGGATCCGGACATGCAGACTGTGCTGAGATCCTATGCAGAGATGGACAGGAGGATCCGCTATCAGGATCTGAAAGAGAATCTTGGCATTGCAGAAAATACAAATGCGGCTTTTGCCATGGCAGAGGGTGATTTTATCGCACTTCTGGATCATGATGATCTGCTGGCACCTAATGCATTGTATGAGATCGCGGCGGCACTGGAGGAGCATCCGGAGGCGGATGTGATCTATACAGATGAGGATAAGGTCACGACAGATCTTTCTGAACATTTTCAGCCCCATCTGAAACCGGACTTTAACCTGGATCTTTTAAGATCCAATAATTATATCTGCCATTTTCTGGTGGTAAGACGTTCCGTAGTGCAGACAGTGGGCGGATTCCGCCGGGAATTTGACGGCGCCCAGGATTATGATTTCATTTTCCGCTGTGTGGAGCAGGCAAGGGAAGTGGTCCATGTACCGGAGATCCTTTATCACTGGAGGACCCACAAATCCTCCACAGCAGATAATCCGGCAAGCAAGATGTATGCTTTTGAAGCCGGCAGACGTGCCATTGAGGGGAATCTCAAACGGACCGGAACTCCGGGAACCGTGGAGCATACTCCGGATTTTGGATTTTACCGTGTGAAGTATCCGGTGCAGGGAGAACCTCTGGTTTCTGTTATCATTCCGAACCGTGAGGAAAAAGAAACGCTTCAGGCTTGCGTGGAATCCATTTTTGAAAAAACTGCCTATAAAAATTACGAGATCATCATTGTGGAGAATAACAGCAGCTCCGAAGAGATCTTTCGGTATTACAGAAAGCTTTCGGAGGATCCCAGGGTCCATCTGATCCGCTGGAAAAAAGGCTTCAACTATTCTGCCATCAACAATTTCGGGGTGCGCCATGCCAAAGGAGATTACCTGCTTTTTCTGAATAATGACGTAAAGGTCATCGATCCGGACTGGATGTCAGAGATGCTGAGCGTGTGTCAGCGTAAGGAAACAGGTGCAGTTGGCGTCAAGCTGATCTATCCGGACAACACCGTTCAGCATGCAGGCTGCGTGGTGGGAATGGGCGGAATTGCCGGGAACATGTTTGTGAATATGCCGGCAGAGCGTACCGGATATCTCCATAAGGCTTCTCTTCTGCAGGATATGAGCTGTGTGACTGCAGCATGTATGATGATGAAGAAGGAAGTTTTTCTGGAGGCAGGAGGCTTTACGGAAGAGCTTGCAGTTGCGTTTAATGATGTGGATCTCTGTCTGAAGGTGCGCAGCCACGGCCATCTGATCGTCTATGATCCGTATGTGAAGCTCTATCATTACGAATCCAAGTCAAGAGGCACTGAGGACAGCGAGGAAAAGGTCCGTCGTTTTCAGACGGAGATCGAATACATGCGCTGTCACTGGCTGGATATCCTGAAAAAAGGAGATCCATACTATAACAAAAATCTTTCTTTAACCAAATGGAATTATTCCCTGAAGCCCCTTCCGGGAATGGGAAAGAAGAAGGGATAAAGCAATGCAGGAAGTATCAGTAGTCATACCAAACTTTAACGGAATGGCATATCTGGATGGTGTTCTTTCCAGTCTTGAAAGACAGACTATCCGTAATTTTGAGGTTATACTAGTGGATAATGGTTCCACTGATGGCAGCTGTGCGTTTGTTTCGGCGGAATATCCATGGGTACACATGATACAGCTTCCGGAGAATTACGGCTTCAGCAGAGCCGTCAATGAAGGGATCCATGCGGCACGTTCCCCATATGTGCTGCTTCTGAACAATGATACGGAAGCGGAACCGGATTTCCTGGAGGAGATGGTTGCCGCCCTGCGCAGACATAAGAAGGCATTTTCCTGTCAGGCAAAGATGATCCAGCTTCATGACAGGGACAAGATGGATGATGCCGGAAATTATTACTGTGCCTTGGCTGGGCTTTTGCAGGGGAAAAGGCAAGGATATCCGCATTATGACCGAGAGCAGAAGATTTTTCCACCTGTGCGGGAGCTGCGATCTACCGTAAGAAATTTATTGACAGGATCGGAGATTTTGATGAGGAGCATTTTGCTTATCTGGAGGATCTGGATATCGGCTATCGTGCAGGATCTGCGGTTATCAGAACTGGTATGCTCCAAAAGCGAAGGTTTATCATGTAGGAAGCGGCACCAGCGGCTCCAGATATAATCAGTTTAAGATCCGGTATTCTTCCAGAAACAATATTTATCTTATCTATAAGAATATGCCGTTTCTCCAGATCGTGCTGAACCTTCCGTTTTTTCTGGTGGGATTCGGTGCGAAGATCCTGTTTTTTGCGTCCAAGGGATTCGGACGTGAGTACCTTGCAGGCATCAAAAACGGCTTTCAGATCAGCCGCAAAAACAAAAAAGTCAGATTTTCCATGAGGAATCTTCCGCGTTATATACAGCTCCAGTTTGAACTCTGGATCAACATTTTTAGGCGTTTTGCCGGTTAAGACATCATATTTTCACAGAATTTTTATATTTCGGAGGGAAGATTTTATTGCTTTTGAGTTTCATCTATTATAAGATAAAAGCAATGAACTTAAATGAGGTGGCGGAAATTGATTAAAGACAACCAGAAAAATTTCAGTCGTCTCCATATGCTGATCGATGTATTTGTGATCGCGGCCTCCTATGCCCTGGCCTGGTTGATCCGTTTTCAGGGAATTTTTGAACATTCGGCGGTCCAGTCCAAGACCGTCCAGGAATATATGTTTATGCTGATATTCATTATTCCGGGATATTTACTTCTTTATCAGGCCTTGATCTTTTATACACCGATGCGAATGCAGGGGGCGTCGTCTCGTACTTGCCGGAATTGTGAAGGCAAATGCGTTAGGGCTCCTTATCATCATGTTTGCACTTTACAATTTTAAAGAGCTGGACTATTCCCGTCTTACTCTGGTTTCTTTCTGTGTGATCAATATCGTCCTGGAATGGTTTGTGCGTATGGTTATATTTTACATTCTCCGGGATATGCGCAAAAAAGGAATGAACCAGAAACAGGTGCTGCTGGTAGGATACAGCCGTGCTGCCGAGGAATATGTAGACAGGATCCTGCAGAATCCGCAATGGGGATACGTGATCAGGGGCATACTGGATGACAATGTGCCGGCAGGCACTACTTATAAGGGCGTTAAGGTGATCGGTCGAATCGCCAATCTGATGATCATCCTTCCATCCAGTCGTCTGGATGAGATAGCCATTACCCTGGGCTTAAGTGAGTATTATCGTCTGGAAGAGATCGTTGCACTCTGTGAAAAATCCGGCGTGCACACAAAATTTATTCCGGATTATAATAATATTATTCCGACCAAACCATATACAGAAGATATTCTCGGGCTTCCGGTGATCAATATCCGGTATGTGCCTCTGAGCAACACGTTTAATGCACTGATCAAGAGATCTATGGATATTGCAGGCGCGATCGTTGCGATCATTGTGTCCTCACCAGTGATGCTGGTGTTGTGTATGCTGATCAAGCTGACTTCGCCGGGCCCGCTGATCTATAAGCAGGAACGTGTCGGGCTTCACAATCAGACTTTCCGGATGTATAAATTCCGTTCCATGGAGATCCAGAAAGAATCAGAAGAAAAAAAAGGCGTGGACAGTAAAGAACGATCCAAGAGTTACCGGAATCGGTAAATTTATGCGTCATACCAGTCTGGATGAGCTTCCACAGCTTTTTAACATTCTGAAGGGTGAGATGAGTCTTGTGGGACCAAGACCGGAGCGGCCGTTTTTTGTAGAAAAGTTTAGGGAGGAGATACCACGTTATATGGTCAAGCATCAGGTGCGGCCGGGTCTTACCGGGTGGGCACAGGTAAATGGCTATCGTGGAGATACTTCTATCAGAAAAAGGATAGAGTGTGATCTGTATTATATCGAAAACTGGTCTGTGGGATTTGATATAAAGATCATGTTTCTTACCATATTCAAAGGATTTATTAATAAGAACGCATACTAAAAAGGGGAAAAGGAAAAGATGTCAAAACCTCGGAAAAAAAGCAAGAAGATTTTATTTATCCTGGAGATCGTCGTACTGCTCCTGTTTATCGGAGGTCTGTTCGTTTATGGTCAGATCTCAGCCAAACTGGATAAGATCGACATCCAGGAAACAGATCTTGCAGACCAGGATATTGTAACTAATGATCAGGCACCGCAGATGACGGGATATACCACCTATGCACTGTTCGGACTGGACCACAGAAGCAAGAATGAGAAGCTGAATACAGAGAACAGTGATACCATCATCATTGCGAGTATCAACAATGATACGAAGGCAGTCAAACTTGTGTCTGTCTATAGAGATACCCTTCTCAATGTAAAGGATGATACCTATTCCAAAGCCAATTCGGCATATGCATTTGGCGGACCGACCAACGCGGTTTCCATGCTGAATACGAATCTGGATCTGAATATCACAGATTATGTTGCCATTGATTTTAATGCGCTGGTAACTGTGGTAGACTGCCTCGGAGGATTGGACATCCCTCTTTCCTATGCGGAGATCGTTCATATGAACAATTACTGTGTGGAGACATCAGAGGAAACCGGAAAGAGCTACACACCGATCGAACTGCCGGATCCGAAGCCGGAGGATGAGGAAGCGATCGTAGATACCTATCATCTTAATGGTGTACAGGCTACCTCCTACTGCCGTATCCGTTATACTGCAAGTCTTGATATGGGACGTACCGAGAGACAGAGACGAGTGATCCAGATGATCGTAGATAAGGCGAAAAAGGCAGGACTTTCCACTATCTTTGATATTATGGATCAGGTATTCCCGATGGTCAAAACTTCTGTTTCCAAAACAGAGATCCTGAAGATGATCCCGGCTATGATCGGCTACAGTATTGATGAAACTACAGGCTTCCCCAACGATTATAAATTTGCCAGGTAAAGGGCAGCGTTATCGTACCTACCACACTGGAATCCAATGTTCTGAAGATGCATCAGTTTCTGTATGGAGACACCAGTTACACTCCGACGCAGGATGTACTCAACAGAAGTGCCCAGATTACAAATATCGCAGGCGGAGGCGACGTGCAGGACACTGCACCTGCGGTGACAGATACACCGAATGACGCAACGGATGATTCGTACACGTGCAGGGAGATACATCCACAGATTACAGCAGTACGGATACAAGTGATGATGCTGATTACAGCACAGACACAGATTATGATTCGGATTACTCCGGAGACGATTACAGCACAGATACGGATATTCCGGAGACGATTACAGCACAGATACGGACTATTCCGGAGGCGATTCCGATACGGATTATAACGATTATACCGACGGAGAAGATTATTCGGAGAATGAATAAAACATCAGAATGAGCAACCAGCAGAAGGGACCATCCAGTAACGGGTGGTCCTTTCTGGACAGGAGACAAATATGAAAACATTAAAAACAGACGTGATCATCCCGGCATACCATCCGGGAGAAGAATTTGAAAAACTGCTGGAAAGACTCAGCGCACAGAAATATCCTATCAATAAGATCCTTGTTATGAATACAGAAAAGAAATTCTGGAAAGAGACCTGGGAACAGGAATATCCGCTTGTGGAAGTCCGGCATCTTACAAAAGAAGAATTTGACCATGGCGGTACCAGAAGGCAGGCGGCAGAGCTTTCGGATGCGGAGATCCTTGTATTTATGACACAGGATGCAATGCCGGCAGACAGGGAACTGATCGGAGCACTGGTAGGAGTCTTGCAGAGAATCCACAGGCAGGAGCCGCTTATGCGCGTCAGCTTCCAAAAAAGGACTGCAGATTTCTGGAAAAATATACCCGTTCCTTTAATTATCCGGAACAGTCCTGTCTGAAAACGGAAAAAGATGTACAGACCTACGGGATCAAAACATACTTCTGCTCCAACGTCTGTGCTGCTTATGATCACAGGATCTATGATGAGATTGGTGGATTTCCGGAGCATGCTATTTTTAATGAAGATATGATCTATGCAGGCTGGATGGTAAAAAAGGCTATGGAGTTGCCTATGTATCAGAAGCGCGTGTATATCATTCTCACAATTACACCTGTATGCAGCAGTTCCACAGGAATTTTGATCTGGGAGTTTCCAGGCGGAGCATCCGGAGGTTTTTGAGGGTGTGCCATCTGAAGGTGAGGGCATCCGACTGGTAAAAAAAAGCATGGCATATCTTCTGAAAACAGGCCACATATGGCTGATCCCCGGACTGTTTTTGCAGAGTGCTTCCAAATACGCCGGATATTTTCTCGGAAAACGATACAAAAAGCTCCCTAAAAAAATAATCCGATCCTGCACCATGAATCCGGAATACTGGAAAAAGAACAAATAAGAGCAGGTCACGGTTTTTTAAAAGAGATATCACAGTTTAAACACAATTCCCTGTTAAACTGTCTTTTATAAGAGAAATAAATGTTACTGAGAACGGAGTGAGCAGTAACAGATACATGCATCAGATAACATAGAAGGGAGCACCAGAGGCATGAGTGAAGAGAATAAATGGGTGACAGACTTGCCGGATGAGGATAAGAATGCTTCGGCAGAACAGAAACCGCTGACGCATCCTTATTCTGAGGGACGCAGGATGCAGGAGAGCAGACAGGACAGTTATGCAGGTGCCGGACAGAGTGAAGGCACTTCGCAGGAGAAACCAAAATACGGACATTATGAGGTGCACCAGCCTCAGGCCGGTAATTATGCCGGTGGAAATATACCGCCCAAAAAGCCGCGGAAAAAGAGAGATTTTTCAGGCAACAACAGCTTTGGAAAGAAAGCAGCCACTGCGGTGGCGCTGGCTGTGATCTTTGGGCTGGTAGCCGGAGTAGTTTTTCAGGGCGTGAATATTGCAGCAGATAAATACAGAGGAAATGACAGCAGTACAACGATCGGAAAGACAGAAACAGTTACTGGAACAGAGGACAGTACTGACAGTAGCTCTGCGGATTCTACTGTGAAGGATATTGTGGCAGAGAGTGGTACAGTGGCCGGTGTAGCCAGGCAACCATGTCTTCTATCGTTGCCATTACATCTGTCAGTGTGCAGGAGATCCCAAGTTTTTTCGGATATGGAACGAGGCAGTATCAGAGTGCAGGAAGTGGTTCCGGTATTATTGTAGGAGAAAATGACAGCGAGCTTCTCATTGCGACTAACAACCATGTGGTATCTGGAGCGACTACACTTACTGTGTGCTTTGCAGGCAGTGATGTGGTAGGAGCGGAAGAAGAAACCCAGGCTATGGCAAGCAGCTCCGATGGAGATGCGGATGTGGATAACGCAGTTTCTGCCAAGATCAAAGGCACCGATGAAGAGAATGATCTGGCAGTGGTGGCAGTGGAGAAATCCGATATTCCGGATGAGACCATGGAGGAGATCAAGATCGCACAGATGGGAAGCTCGGACGATCTTGTAGTTGGTGAGCAGGTGGTTGCCATTGGCAATGCACTGGGCTATGGACAGTCAGTTACCTCCGGATGGATAAGTGCCCTTAACAGAAGCATCAGTACAGAGGACGGAGAAGCCAGCGGACTGATCCAGACTGATGCAGCGATCAATCCCGGAAACAGTGGCGGTGCACTTCTGAACATGAACGGTGAAGTGATCGGTATCAATGCGGCCAAGTATGCAGACAGTCAGGTGGAAGGCATGGGATATGCCATTCCGATCTCCAAGCAGAGCCGATCCTGGAAGAACTGATGAACCGCGAAACCAGGGATAAGGTGGAAGATTCTTCCAAGGTAGGATATATGGGAGTCAAGGCTGCCGATCTTACAACAGAAGCCATCCAGATGTATAATATGCCGGCAGGTGCTTTTATTACTGAGGTAACGGAAGGTGGCGCAGCAGATAATGCAGGGATCAAAAAAGGCGATATCATTGTGAAGCTGGATGGACAGAAGGTAAGTGGCAAGGATGACCTTGTTGATAAGCTGCAGTATTATGAGGTAGGAGAAACCATCGAAGTGGTGATCTCCAGAGCGAACAGCGGAGAGTACAAGGAACAGACGGTTGAAGTGACCCTCGGAAGCAAACCCTCTTCTGACAAATAAAAGAAAATACAGGATAACCATTTATAAACCGGGGAGCTGCATAAGAACATGCAGCTCCTCGGTTTATAAAAACTTAATTTGATACAGCGGGATTATGTGCTATAATATGCATAATAAAAACCAGAAAGGAAATGTTATGGCAGATCAGTTTGATAATAATAAAGACAATGACCAGGAGCAGAAATACGAGAAATTCTGTTTTTATGTCGCAGACCGGAGAGTCAGGAGGGAAGATGACTCGGAACCTTCCTAATCATATACATATCTGTGCGGATTGCATGCAGAAAAGCTTTGATACTATGGACACTCAGATGAACAATGGAAATTATTCCGATTTTTTTAACATGCCGAATGTGAGCATGATCGATCTGGGCAGTTCCAGAATCCCGGAAACCAGGCGAAGAAGATTAAGAAAAAATCAGAGACTCCGAAGCCGGTGATCGATCTCAAAGATATTCCTGCACCACATAAGATCAAAGCAACTCTGGATGAATATGTGATCGGACAGGAATATGCCAAGAAGGTAATGTCTGTAGGTGTATACAACCATTATAAGAGAGTTGCCACAGATACCATGGATGATATTGAGATCGAGAAATCCAATATGCTGATGATCGGACCGACAGGCTGCGGTAAGACTTATCTGGTAAAGATGCTTGCCAGGCTTCTTCAGGTACCGCTTGCCATTGCAGATGCCACATCTCTTACAGAGGCCGGTTATATCGGTGATGATATCGAGAGCGTAGTATCCAAGCTGCTTGCAGCTGCAGATAATGATGTGGAGAAGGCAGAGCACGGGATCATTTTCATCGATGAGATCGATAAGATCGCAAAGAAGAAGAATACCAACCAGAGAGATGTCAGCGGAGAGGCTGTCCAGCAGGGACTTCTGAAAGCTTCTGGAGGGAAGTGAAGTGGAAGTTCCGGTAGGTGCTACCAGCAAGAATGCCATGGTACCTATGGTGACTGTAAATACAAGGAACATTCTGTTTATCTGTGGCGGTGCGTTCCCGGATCTTGAGAACATCATCAAAGAAAGACTGAATAAACAGGCGTCTATCGGATTTTATGCAGATCTGAAGGACAAATATGATGATGATCCGCATGTGCTGGAGAAAGTAACGGTAGATGATCTCCGTGCATTTGGAATGATTCCGGAATTTATCGGTCGTCTTCCGATCATCTTTACTCTGAACGGGCTGACGGAAGATATGCTTGTGAAGATCCTCAAGGAGCCGAAGAATGCTATTCTGAAACAGTACAAGAAGCTTCTGGCACTGGATGAAGTAAAACTGGAGTTTGAGGACGGTGCCTTACATGCCATTGCCCGTAAGGCATTGGAACGTCATACAGGAGCCAGAGCTCTCCGGGCTATCCTGGAGGAATATATGCTGGATATCATGTATGAGATCCCGAAGGACGACAATATCGGTGAGGTCGTGATCACAGAGGGATACATTCAGGGCAACGGAGGTCCGAAGATCCTTATGCGTGGACAGGAGATCCCGGCACTGGAAGGATAAGAAACAAGAAGATTCTTTAATATATAAAGGAGCGTGACAGATATGGCAAAAAGCAGTTTTTGGGATGATCTGGGAAACACACTGACAAGAAAGGCAAAGGGCTTAAGTTCCAGAGCAGAGAATCTCTATGAGATCCAGAAGATCCGTAACAAGCTCTCTGCACAGGAGCGTATGACCGAAAAGCTGATGATGGATATCGGAAAGATGATCTATACACGTTATGAGCAGGGAGAAGCCGTTGACGGTGAGACGGGAGCTATCTGCGAGGAGATTAGCCAGCACATGCTGGAGCAGATCACTACAGAGATGCGATCGCTGCCAGTAAAGGGGAGAAGTTCTGCCGGCCTGCCATAAGGCGGTGATGCGGGAGGCCAGCTTCTGTCCGTATTGCGGAGCGGCGTGTCCTACAGCGGAGCTGGAAGAGAAAGCTGCCGATGTGATCGAGCAGGCAGATGAGGAGCTTCAAGAGGCTGCTGAGGCAGAGGTGACAGAAGTACCGGAGACAGAAGCGGAAGAAAACGTAGAAGCTACAGAAGTGGCAGCAGATCCGGAAGAGACAGTAGAAGCGTCAGAAGTAGTAGAAACAGCAGAAACCGCAGAAGCGTCAGAAACAGAAACATCAGGATCAGATCCGGAATTGGAAGAGGAAAGAACGGAAGTGGGATCTGCAGAAACAGAGGGGCCTGTGGCTGATCCGGAAAATACAGAAACAACAGAAGAAAAAACAGAATAACCATAAGCATATAAGGCAGGCTTTCCCCAGTGGGAGCCTGCCTGAATATTATGCAGACCACAGAAATAAGGAGGGGGAATAATGTTGTGGAATTTACTGACGGCGGGAATCTTTGGTACAGACTATTATATAAAAGAAAAAAATCAACAACATCGGAAAAGAAAGATCTGAAAGGAAAAGTGCCTGGGAGGCAGACTGATCGTAAGAAATTGCCATAATCATGGGATGATGACTTGGAAATATTAAAAACAAAGATAAAGAATTCCATGAG
>ENA-OQMZ01000563-OQMZ01000563.1-human-gut-metagenome-genome-assembly--contig:-NODE-563-length-15563-cov-2.275525_pt1 | contig 15563 bp, 19 predicted proteins | sample MGYA00242621_ERZ504862 | MGnify/ENA primary metagenome ERZ504862 (study PRJEB26092, sample SAMD00036393) | human gut metagenome | host: Homo sapiens | study: EMG produced TPA metagenomics assembly of... | reverse complement strand
AATCCAGGCAGTGAAGGAGCTGGTTGAGGCGCGTATGAAGGTTTGCGGCTGTGATGGAAAGGCAGAATGATCTTCTGTAAAAAAACAGAAACGGAGTGATCTGTATGGCAGCAACCATGAAAGATATTGCCAGGCGGACCGGACTTGGGCTCGCAACGATTTCTTCTTATTTTAACGGCGGAAACGTAAGAGAAAAAAACAGAATAAAGATCGAGGAGGCCATTCAGGAGCTGCATTATGAGGTCAATGAGGTGGCCAGAGGGCTTAAGACCAATGCTACCAAGACCATCGGCGTGGTGATCCCGGAGCTTAACAATACCTTTTGCGCGGAGATCATCACAGGAATGGAGGATGTCTTAAGGAGTCACGGATATGCGACTATTGTCTGTGACTGCCGTACTGATAAGAAGCTGGAGCGGGATGCAGTGGAGTTTTTAAGCCGGAAGCGTGTGGACGGGATCATCAGCATGCCGGTGGATGCGGAAGGTAATCATCTGAAAAAATTCCAGAAAACCGGAAAGCCCATCGTACTCATTGACCGCAGGATCAGGGAGCTTTTCTGTGACAGTGTTCTGGTAGACAACGAGAAGGCGGCTGAGGACGCAATGAGAGTTTTTTTCAGGCAGGACACCGTAAGATCGGGATCATTGGCGGACCGGAGGAAATTTCCACAGCTCAGGAACGTCTCCAGGGGTACCGTAATGCATACGAAAAAGAAAATATACCGGTACGGGAATCTTTGATCTATCACGGTGATTATACCATTCAGGGTGGTGTGCAGGGAATCGAGAAGCTTGTTGCGGACAATCCGGATATGACGGCTGTGTTTGTTACCAACTATGAGATGACCATGGGGGCGGTGATCGGGATGAATGAGCTGGGTCTTAAGATCCCGGAACAGCTGTCTATGATTGGTTTTGACAATCTGCAGTTTGCCAGAGCATGCAATCCCAAGCTTACCATTGTGGCACAACCTACACAGGGGATTGCCGGAGAAGTGGCGGGAATCATGCTGAAACGGCTGGAAGGGGCTGCAAGTGAAGAAACAGAACCGATCACGGAGAAGCTTGGCGCAGAGATCATCATGGGAAAATCCGTCCGTGTGCTGGACGAGAAGGAGAATCTATAATGAAACCATATTTATTAGGTATTGATATCGGCACCAGTGCCTGTAAGGTTGCGGTTTTTGAAAAATCGGGAACGGTTGTGGCTACGGCCAACGGCGATTATCCGGTTTACTATCCGAAGGAGGGCTGGGCAGAACAGAATCCGGAAGAATGGTGGAGTGCTGTCTGTCAGGCGGTAAAGAAGGCCATCCAAAAAGCGGGGATAGCACCTGAGGAAATCGCAGGCATCGGTATTGACGGCCAGAGCTGGTCAGCCATTGCCATGGATAAGGACGGAAATGTACTGACAAACACTCCGATCTGGATGGATACCAGAGCACAGTCTATCTGTGACAGATTGAATGAAGAGATCGGGGCAGAGCAGATTTTTGAAATATCCGGTAATTCCCTTCAGCCGTCCTACACAACTGCAAAGATCCTCTGGTATAAAGAAAATCTCCCGGAGGTGTACCAAAGGATCCACAAGATCCTGCAGTCTAACAGCTACATTGCATATAAGCTGACGGGTGTGATGAGCCAGGATGTTTCCCAGGCTATGGCCTGCATTGCTTTGACATGAGAAAGGCAGCCTGGGATGAGGATATGTGCAGAAAGCTTGGGATTCCCATGGAATTTCTTCCTGAGATCTGTGCCTGTGATCATGTTGTGGGAACTGTTACAGAGAAGGCGGCGGAGGAATCCGGCCTTGCTGTGGGAACACCGGTTGTTGCCGGTGGTCTGGATGCGGCATGCGGAACACTGGGGGCCGGAGGTGATCCATCCGGGTGAGGACACAGGAGCAAGGAGGACAGGCCGGCGGAATGAGCATCTGCATGGATGCGTACAAGGCAGATCCCAGACTGATCCTTGGCTATCACGTGGTTCCGGGACAGTGGCTCCTTCAGGGAGGAACCACCGGAGGTGGTGGTGTCATGCGCTGGTTTGAACGTGAGTTTGCAGATTATGAGCGCTCTGTAGCAGGGGAAAAAGGCTCTTCTCTGAACCAGCTCAATGAGATCGCGGAAAGGGTTGCACCAGGCAGTGACGGAGTGGTATTTCTTCCATATATGTCCGGTGAGCGTTCCCCGATCTGGAATCCCAATGCGAAGGGCGTATTCTACGGACTGGATTTTGCCAAGACCAAGGGACATATGTACGTGCCTGTATGGAAGGCGTAGCACTTTCTCTGAAACACAACCTTGAGGTGGCAAAGGAAGCGGGAGCAGATGTGGAAGTTCTCCGTGCAATGGGAGGCTCTGCAAATTCTCTTCTCTGGACACAGATCAAATCCGATATCACAGGAAAACCCATCGTAGTGCCGTCCTCTGATACGGCAACAACACTTGGTGCAGCGATTCTGGCAGGTGTTGGTGTTGGAATGTATCAGGATTATGATGAGGCCATCCGTCTTACGGTAAAGGAAACAAGAAGACATGAACCGAACCCGGAAAACCGGGACGTTTATGAGAAAACCTATAAAACCTATTTAAATCTCTATAAATCTCTTGAACCTATGATGAGAAATGAGGAGGAAAAGTGATCATGAAAGCAGCAGTAGTAGTAGCAAATGAGGATGTTCAATATCAGGATGTGGAAGAACCCCAGGTAACACCTGGCCATGTGAAGATCAAGGTAAGATATTCCGGGATCTGCGGATCTGATATCCCGCGTGTATTAAATCACGGCGTACATTTTTATCCCATCGTGCTTGGACATGAATTTTCCGGCGATGTGGTGGAAGTGGGAGAAGGCGTTACCAAGGTGAAGGTCGGCGACCGTGTATCCGGTGCACCACTTCTTCCCTGTATGAAATGTGACGACTGCCAGAAGGGTAATTTCTCTCTCTGCAAGCATTACAGCTTCATCGGTTCCAGAGAGCAGGGAGCAAACGCAGATTATGTAGTGGTTCCTGAGCAGAATGCAGTACCATTCGCAGACAATGTTCCATATGAGCAGGGAGCCATGTTTGAGCCTGCAACCGTAGCCATCCACGGTATATTCCAGAACGATTACCACGGCGGAGAGTATGTGGCGATCCTTGGCGGCGGTACGGTCGGTATGTTCACCATGCAGTGGACAAAGATCTTTGGCTCCAAAAAGGTAGTGGTCTTTGATATCAGCGATGAGAGACTTGCTCTTGCAAAGCGTCTCGGCGCAGATGAGATCATCAACACAAAGGAAGAGGGATATATGGAAAAAGCCATGGCCATTACAGGTGGAAAGGGCTACGGCTTCGTATTTGAGACAGCAGGACAGGTTCCTACCATGCATATGGCATTTGAGCTTGCAGCAAACAAGGCACATGTATGCTTCATTGGTACTCCTCATGAAAACCTTACCTTTACACCGAAGGAGTGGGAGAACATGAACCGTAAGGAGTTCAAGCTTACCGGTTCCTGGATGTCCTACAGTGCCCCGTATCCGGGCCGTGAGTGGGAGCTGACGGCGCATTATTTTGCAACTGGCAGCTGAAGTTTGACCCGGGCTTCATCTATAAGAAAATCCCGATGAGCCAGGCACAGGAGGCATTCCAGCTGTTCAAGACACCGGGCCTTGTAAAAGGAAAGATCCTTCTTTCCAATGAGGAAGACTGATATGATCCTGACAGTAACCTTAAACGCTGCCATTGACAAGCGTTATGTAGTGGATGATTTTAAAGTGGGCAAAGTGAACCGTGTGCGTGAATGTACCTACGTTCCCGGCGGAAAGGGACTGAATGTTTCCAAGCCGGCGTCCATTTACGGTGCTGAAGTGGTTGCCACCGGCTTTGTAGGCGGCCACGCAGGCAATTATATAGAAGCTGCCCTGAAACCCTTTGGCATTAAGAGTGCTTTTTACCATGTAGAGGCGGAGAGCCGCTCCTGTATCAACATCTGGGATGAGGTGAATCATGTACAGACCGAATTCCTGGAGCCGGGATTTACACTGACAGAGGCAGATTTTGAGGCTTTGAGAAAAAATTTCGCCAGCTTGTAAAAGACGCTTCTGTTGTGGCGATATCCGGCAGCGTGCCGAAGGGACTTGACGGAAGTGCCTACCAGCGCCTTGTGAAGATGTGAAAGACGCCGGAAACCGGTGAATCCTGGATACCAGCGGCAAGCTTCTGGAAGAGGGAATCAAGGCAGCACCGACACTGATCAAGCCTAACATTGATGAGATCCGTATGCTGACAGGCAAGCATTGTGACGATATCAACGATATCATTGAAGCAGCGAAAGCCATCCATGCCGGTGGTGTGGAGATCGTGGCGGTTTCGCTTGGAGCAGATGGTTCCCTGGCAGTCGGAGAGGAAGGGATTTTCCGTGGCGGTGGTTCCGAAGATCGATGCGGTAAATACCGTAGGCTGCGGAGATCCATGATCGCAGGCTTTGCCCTTGGATTAAGTGAGGGACTTTCCCTGGAAGAGACTCTGCAAAGAGCCAGTGCGATCTCAGCGGCGGCAGCCATGCGCGAGGAAACGGGCTTCTTTGTGATGGAGGATATGGAGGCTCTTCTTCCGAAGATCGAGATCAGGCGTTTATAAGATAAGCTAATAATAAAAAATTTTTATAAAAAAGGAGATGTAAAGATGGCAGAAGTTATCAATCCGGCAATTGTGCCGAAAGTGACACTTCCTTCCGGCGAGCAGGTTCCGTGTGTCGGAATGGGAACATTCGGTTCTGACCGTGTATCCGCAGAGGATGTATCTGCAGCTGTTGCAGGCGCGATCCGCAGTGGCTACCGTATGTTTGACTGTGCCGCATGTTACGGAAACGAGCATGAGATTGGCCAGGTATTTAAGGACGCTTTTGACGAAGGTGTTGTAGAGCGTAAGGATCTTTTTATCATGACAAAGGTATGGAATGACATGCACAGAAGAGTAGAGGAAGCCTGTGACAAGAGCATTAAGGATCTTCAGTGCGATTATGTGGATATGTATTTCATCCACTGGCCATTCCCGAACTATCATGCACCGGGATGTGATGTGGATTCCAGAAATCCGGATTCCAAACCCTTCAGTGTGGAGGAGTTTATGGATACATACCGCCAGTGTGAGGCGTTGGTAGAAAAAGGAAAGATCCGTTACATCGGTATTTCCAATATGACCATTCCGAAGCTTGAGGCAGTTCTTCCGCTTATGAAGATCAACCTGCAACCTGTGAGCTTGAGCTTCATGTATGCTTCCAGCAGCAGGAGCTTTATGATTATCTGGTAGAGCATAACATCCAGCCGGTAGGCTATATGCCGATCGGTTCTCCACGCAGACCGGAGAGAGATATCTGCCCGGAGGATGTTGCGGATCTGGAGGTTCCGGAGATGCAGGCGATCGCAAAGGCACATGGTGTTCATCCGGCTCTGATCGCTCTGAAATGGGCACATCAGAGAGGAGAGATCTCCATTCCGTTCTCTGTGCACAACTATGCAAGCAACCTGAAATGTGTCACAGAGGATCCCCTTACAGAGAAAGAAATGGCAACCATCGCAACTCTGGAAAAAGGCAACCGTCTTGTAAAAGGACAGGTATTTCTGTGGCATGGTGCCAGGGACTGGCATGACCTCTGGGACGAGGATGGCGTTATCGTAAAATAATAAAAGTGTTGCAGTAAAATCCGTGTCCTATATGTCGGATGCGGGATTTGTTTGTATCTATAGCAATCCTCTAAAATAATGCATTTAAGAGGATTGCTATAATTTAGACTAAGAACTCCGATTTGTAAAATTTTAACCAAACATGTTACATATAGAAAGAATTAACAGTTATTGTTCACAGGAAGACAGTAATATTTACCAATGAAAGTGACAGAGACCGGAAAAGAAATCTGTCGAAGGGGATGTGACAATAAAATAATAGGAACTGGATCAGAAGGGGGACAACAGAAATTATGTATCGTATTTTACTGGTAGATGATGAGATACTTGTTCGAGATGCGATCCGGGAGAATATTGACTGGAAAGCAATGGACTGTGAGCTGGTAGGAGACTGTGATAACGGGAAAGCAGCAGCGGAATTTGTACAGAACCATCCGGTGGATATCGTGCTTACAGATATCCTTATGCCATATATGGATGGTATGGAACTGAGCCGTTTTCTCCATGAGAATTATCCGGATATCGTGATCGTGATCTTCAGCGGATTCGGAGAATTCGAGTATGCCAAGAAGGCGATCCAGTATGGTGTCAGTGAATATATGCTGAAGCCGGTGACAGCCATGGAACTCAGAAATGTTATCGGAAAAATGAAGGAGAAGGTGGACCAGCAAAGGAAAAGAAAAAGAGAAGCTGGAACGTCTGACACAGACTTCCGAGAATTATCAGAAAAACGCCATTGTGATCCGTTCCAGAGCGCTGCAGGGCTTTGTGGATAATATCAAGACACGGCAGGAAAGTCTGGAAGAGCTTGCAGCACTGGGAATCGATCTTGAGGCAGCATGCTATCGTGTGGCTGTTTTTGATCTGGATCTGTATTCGGACGCAGTCAGCTTACTGCGGAGAAACGCCAGGAGAGTGCACTGATGTCTTTTGTCCTTTTTAATATCAGTGATGAGATCATCAGCAAAGAAAAAGCAGGAGTGGCATATCAGGCCGGAAATAACAAGGTCGGTGCTCTTTTCATGGGAAACCGTACCAGAGAGTTTGAACACAAGATCATGGAGATCTGCAGGACGATCCAGGATAAGCTGAAGGAACTGATGTCGCTGGATATTTCTATCGGTGTGGGAAGCTGGGCCAGAACTCAGCAGGAGCTTCGTGTATCCCATGAACTTGCAGAGAAAGCTATTGAATATCGTTATCTTCTTGGCGGAAGCCTTCTTATTGATATGGAAGAACAGCCGGAGGAAAAAAATCTTTCCATTAAAGCTTATGTAGAGAAGCTGCCAGCTGCTCTGAAAGCGGGTAAAAAGGAAAACGCAGAGCATATTCTGGAACAGATCTCTTCTGAGATCAAGGAAGCGCGGTGGATAAGAGTCGTGCCTGCGTGTATCTTCAGCAGATCATCCGTGCAGCAGATGAAACCTGTGAGGATATGGTTCCGGACAACAGGCTTTTTTCCAAAAGAGAAGCACTTCTGCAGCAGGTTACGGAGCAGAATTCTTTTGACAGTGCTGTTGAACTGGTCAGGAATCATATCGGAGAGATTTTCCAGACACTTTCCGATGCAAACAGCTCCAGCGGACAGCGTCAGGCCAGACTTGCCTGGATTATATCCAGAAGAATTATATGGATCCGGATTTAAGCCTGAACAGTATCTGTTCCTATCTGAATATCAGTACAAGCTATTTCAGTACGATCTTTAAGGATCTTACGGGAGAGACTTTTACAGAGGTTCTGATCCGTACCCGTATGGAGAAGGCGAAGGAACTTCTGGAGAATACAACTATGAAGAATTATGAAATTGCCGAGAAAGTCGGATTTGCAGATCCCCATTATTTTGGGATCTCCTTCAAAAAAATGACCGGCTGCACACCAACAGAATATGCAAGGGAGAAACGTAAATGAGAGATATCCGGTTTGCGGCAAAGATCATAGGAAAATTTAAGAGTATCCAGAGTGCGATCTTTGCGGTAGTGACGGTGCTGCTTTTAAGTGCGGTGCTGGTCATAACAGGTGTTTCCATGAGATATACCCGCAATTCTATTTTTGAAAATTCTGCTGTCTACACCCAGAATATCGTGCAGCAGATGAATCAGAATATTGATTCCTATATTGATTACATGGAAAATATAGCCTATATGATCTCCAGTAACGAGGATGTACAGCAATATCTTTTTGGTGAAAATGTGGACAATGGAACAAGAGAGCGTCTGATCAATCAGTTCAAGACTATTCTGGATGGACGAAGTGATATCCGAAATCTTGGGATCATTGGAAGTAATGGACGGAAGCTGATCAACGAAGGCAAACAGTCTGTGAATCCGGATCTGAAGCTTTCCACCCAGGAGTGGTATCTGGAAGCTTTACAGAAGCCGGAAGGCCCGCTTCTTACATCTTCTCATGTACAGCACATCATCAGCGGAGAGCGTCCGTGGGTGATCACTTTAAGCAGGGGAATCCGTAATTTTTCCAACAGTGGTGAGAAAGAGGGAGTCTTTTTTATTGATCTGAATTACAGTGCCATCAGTGAACTTTGTGATCAGAATACGATCGGGAAAAAGGGATACGCATTCATTCTGGATGAAAGCGGAAATATTGTATACCATCCCCAACAGCAGCAGCTTTACAATGAATTGCAGACTGAGAATATCGACCTGATCGTGAAATCAAAAGAAGATACGGTACGTACCGAAAAGGGAAACAGAGGAAAGCTGTATTCCATTTCCAGATCAAATAAAACCGGATGGACCGTTGTGGGCTGTATGAGCGTCAGCGAGCTTCTGCGCAAAAGCAATCAGGCACAGAGTATTTATGTGCTTATTTCCGCACTTCTGATGATCGTGGCACTGCTTTTTTCCAGATTTCTGGCAAAGAGTCTTACATATCCTCTTCAGCGTCTCAGAGATTCCATGTCCAGAGTACAGGAAGGGCATTTTGACGGAGCAGATGTGGAGATCGATTCTGAGAATGAGATCGGAAGCCTGACGAAATCTTTCAATGTGATGACACATAGGATACAGGATCTTATGGAGCAGAACGTGAAGGAACAGGAAGCAAAGAGAAAAAGTGAGCTTAAGGCCCTTCAGTCCCAGATCAATCCTCATTTTCTCTACAATACCCTGGATTCGATCATCTGGATGGCAGAGGGCAGAAAGTACGAAGAGGTTGTTCTGATGACAGCATCCCTGGCGCGTCTTCTTCGTCAGAGCATCAGTAATGAAGATGAAGTGGTTCCTCTTGCAAGGGAAGTGGAGTATGCCAAGGGTTATCTTACGATCCAGAAGATGCGTTACAAGGACAAGCTGGAATTCGAGATCGATGTAGAACCTTCTATATTAAATATCCCTCTGATCAAGCTGGTTCTCCAGCCGATCATTGAAAATGCCATCTATCATGGACTGAAATATAAAGAGAGTAAGGGACTTTTGCAGGTAAAAGGCTTTATGAAGGACGGAAATGCAGTTCTTCAGGTGATCGACAACGGTGTAGGTATGGATGAGGAAACATTGTCACATATTTATGATAAGCATAAGGTGAATTATCATTCCAATGGTGTGGGTGTTTACAATGTACAGAAACGTCTGAAGCTTTATTATGGAGAAAATTACGGGATCACCTATGAAAGTGAAAAAGGTGTCGGAACCACTGCCACGATCACCATCCGGGAATACAGGAGGAATCAATATGAAAAACATAGAAAACTCCTGACTTTAGGAGTGGTCATCTGCCTTGTGGCGGGGCTTGTAGCCGGAATAGTCTATTATAAACAGGTAGAAGAAGAGAGAAAACTATCGCTGATCTATATTCCGAAGGTTGTGGACGGTACCAATGATTTCTGGACATCACTGATCCAGGGGGCGGAGATGGCTGCAAAGGAATATAATGCAGATATCCGCGTATGGGCACCTGAGGAAGAGAATGATGTGGCTGGGCAGAACAAGCTGATCGAAAGGGCAACAGAAGAAAAACCGGACGCGATCCTGATCTCGCCGTCCAGCTTCACTGAATCCGACCAGCTTTTGAAGAAGGCAAAGGAACAGGGAATACATATCGCATTTATTGATTCCTACACACAGGAAGAGGTCCAGGATCTTACCGTTGCGACCGATAATCTGGAAGCGGGACAGATCCTTGGCAGGTTTGCGAAGGATCTTGTGGGAACGGATGATCAGATTGCGATCGTTTCACATGTAAAGGGTGTATCTACGGCAGTTGAAAGAGAAAAAGGTTTCCGGACAGGACTTGGCAGTCTGAAGGATAATATCGTAGATGTGGTATACTGTGATTCTCAGTATGACAAGTCCTATGAGCTTACAAAAGAGCTGATGAAAAAATATCCGGATCTCAAGATGATCGCGGGAATGAATGAATATTCCTCTGTAGGTGCTGCAAGAGCAGTAAAGGCAGCAAAAGCAGAGAATCGGATCAGGGTGGTGGGAGTAGACAGCTCACAGGAGGCCGTCCAGCTGATGGAACACGGAGTCTTCCAGGGAATCGTTGTACAGAAGGCATTTAAAATGGGGTATGTGGGTGTTCGGGAAACTGTTAAGATGCTGCGTGGAGAAGACTATAAGAAGAATATTAATTCCGGGTGCCAGCTGGTGACACCTGACAATATGTATACCAGTGAGATCGAAAAACTGCTTTTCCCGTTTAATACGTTAAAAACATATGGTGATCTTACATCGTAAATAGTCATAAATGCACAAAGAAAAGGGTTAAATATTTACCATACAGTAAATATTTAACCTTTTTTTGAAAGATATTCTATTACAATTATTGATTTTTGACGGTATTATAATAACCAAGAAAACACAAGATACGTGCAAAACGTGAGGAGGGTAAAAATTGGAAAACTTAAAACAAAATCCAATCGTTAAGAAGCTCGGATTGAACAGAATACTTCTTGTCTGTGTTCTGATTCTTATGTTCCTGGTTTTTAAAGTAGTTCTTGGAAACAAGTTTCCGGCTGTTGATAGTATCAAGTCTACTTTGAACTATGTGTACTTCCTGGGCTTCTTGTCACTTGGCGTTACATTCGTAATCGCTACAGGAGGAATTGATTTCTCCATCGGACCTGTAATGTTCTGCTGTGCACTGGTATCCGGTTACTGCATGACATCTTACAAGGTTCCCTGTGCAGTTGCATGATCCTTTGCATTCTGATCGGTCTCTGCTTTGGTATTTTCAATGGCTGGATGGTTTCTTACATGTCAGTGCCACCATTCATTATTTCCATGGCATCCATGAATATTGCAAAAGGTATTGCTTCTGTATTCACAAAAACACAGTCTGTAAGCTGGCCGGCAGCCAGCGATGCAAACGGCTGGTTCCGTAATATCGTTTCCGTAAACGGCTTCCCTGTAGGAATCATTATCTTCCTGGGAATGGCAGTTATCTGCGGTATCGTTCTTTACAACACAAAACCGGGACGTTACATCCTCTGCCTTGGTTCCAACAAAGAGGCTGTCCGCCTTTCCGGTGTTAACACAAAGAAATGGGAAATGCTTGCTTATGTGATCTGCGGATTCCTGGTAGGTATTGGAGCACTCTTCTTTGTAGCTACATACACAACTGTTCAGCCTGGTTATGGCGATCAGTACAACAATGAGGCTATTGCAGGCTGCGTTATGGGTGGTACATCCATGGTTGGTGGACTTGCTTCCATCGGCGGTACTGTAATCGGCGTATTCATCATCTCTCTTCTTCAGCAGGGCATCATGCATTTGGCCTTGGTAAAGGACAGCAGATGATCATCACAGGTATCATCGTTATCGTTGCAGTTTATATCGACGTTTCTGCAAGACGCAGAAAGAACTGATCTTAGAGGGAGGATGCGACAATGGGTGAAGTTATTTTAACTATGAAGGACATTGATAAGTCCTTTCCTGGAGTTCATGCTCTGGATCACGTTAATTTCGAAGTAAAACGCGGCGAAGTACATGCACTTATGGGAGAAAACGGTGCCGGTAAATCAACACTGATGAAGGTTCTTACCGGTATTTATCAGAAGGATTCAGGTTCCATCGTTTACAAAGGACAGGAAACAGAATTCCACAATACACGTGAGGCACAGGATGCCGGCGTTGTAATCGTACATCAGGAGCTGAACATGGTAGGTGATCTTACCGTTGCTCAGAACATCTTTATCGGACGTGAGCCGAAGAAGGGCTTCCGTATCGATGACAAAAAAATGATCGAGGATTCAAAGAAGCTTTTCCAGGATCTGAACATTGAGATCAATCCGAAGGAAAAGATGAAGAATCTGACAGTCGGAAAACAGCAGATGTGTGAGATCGCAAAAGCAATTTCTCATAAAGCTGAGTCATCATCTTCGATGAGCCTTCCGCAGCACTTACCGAGAAGGAAATCGCAGATCTGTTTGAGATCATCCGTGACCTTCGTAAGAAAAATCTCGGTATCGTGTATATCTCACATCGTATGGATGAGATCAAAACGATCACAGACCGTGTAACAGTCATGCGAGATGGTGGTTACGTAGGAACCCTCATCACAAAAGACAGTACAAAAGAAGATATCATCAACATGATGGTTGGCCGTGTTATTTATGAGGATCCGAAGCAGGAGAGTGCAGTTCCGGCAGATGCACCGGTAGTTCTTAAGGTTGAGCATCTGAACGCAGGCAAGATGGTTCAGGATGTAGCTTTGAGCTGAGAAAAGGCGAGATCCTTGGTTTCTCAGGACTGATGGGCGCAGGACGTACCGAGACAGCCAGAGCACTGTTCGGAGCAGATCCGAAGCAGAGTGGTAAGATCTCCATTATGGGTAAAGACGGTCAGCTTCATGAGGTGACCATCAACAGCCCGCAGGATGCTGTTAAATGTGGTATCGGTTATCTGTCAGAGGACAGAAGAAGATACGGCTGTGTTGTACAGAAATCTGTAACAGAGAATACAACACTGGCAACAATGGAAGAGTTTACCAATGGTATCTTTATCAACAAAGCAAAAGAGAAAAAAGTTGCTGAGAAATATGTAAACGAACTTGCAACTAAGACACCTACTACAGACCAGCTGGTAGTTAACCTTTCCGGTGGTAACCAGCAGAAGGTAGTTATCGCAAAATGGCTGACACGAGACAGTGACATCCTTATTTTCGATGAGCCTACCAGAGGTATCGATGTTGGTGCTAAGAACGAAATCTACAAATTAATGAACAGACTGGCAGCAGAAGGAAAATCCATTATCATGATTTCTTCTGAGATGACGGAAGTTCTCCGAATGAGTGACCGTATCATCATCATGTGTGAGGGTAAAGTTACCGGATGTATTGATATCTCCGAGGCAACCCAGGAAAACATCATGGACAAGGCCACACGGAATATCGATTAAGGAGGAAAGTCATGACTAAGAAGAAAAAAAGTATTTTAAAGTGATCAGAGATTTATTGTTTTGCTCGTTATCATTGTCCTGTGTGCAATATTCTCAGGCTTGAGTAAAGAATTCAGACAGTACACCACGATCCTGAGTATGCTGGATTTCTCATATTACGATCTTCTTATGGCGATCGGAGTTACATTCCCGCTTATCACTGGTGGTGTTGACCTGTCAATCGGAACTGGTATGGTAGCTTACGCACTGATCGCAGGAACACTGATCAGAAACAACAACTGCCCGGTAGCACTTGCTATGATCATCTGTATCGTACTTGGTATCGCAGTTGGTGCATTAAACGGTGTACTTATTGGTGTTATGAACCTGCCGCCATTCCTTGCAACGCTTTGTACATGTATGATTACCCGTGGTGCCGGATCTCTTTGCAGTGCAACACCTTGGCCGGGACTTACACAGCCGTGGATGGTTCCACAGCATCTTCAAGGTAACCGTTGGTACAGGAAGAAGTGCTTCACGTTATCCGCTCGGTTTCCTGTGGATGATCATTCTGGTTCTTCTTATGGAGTACATCCTGAACCACACCAAATTCGGTCGTTACACAATTGCAATCGGTTCCAACAAAGAGGCAGCAGCCCTTTCTGGAATCAATACAAAGTTCTATCACGTAATGGTATACGTTGTCTGCGGTCTGTTTACAGGTCTTGCAGCAATCGCATACGCAGCAGTAACACCTACTGTACAGCCTGGTACTGGTGCCGGACTTGAGATGGATGCTATCGGTGGTGTATTCGTTGGTGGTGTAGCAGCTACCGGTGGATATGGTTCCGTGATCGGTACATTCGTTGGTATCTTCGTCATCATGCTTCTGAAAACAGGTCTTCCATATATCGGCCTGCAGGCAAACTGGCAGCAGATCATCACTGGTATCGTTCTGATCGTAGCCGTTCTGATCGATATCCTGAAAGAGAAAAAAGCAGCACACTGATATTAAGAAGTGTGTATAATAAGTAAGGGTGCTGTTTACAGAGAAATGTGAACAGCACCCGATAATCAAAGATGTGAAACGCCAAGGGGTAGCAACGGCGTATGAACATAAAAAACTATATAATATATTTTAAGGAGGAAATAATTATATGAAAGCAAAAAAGGTTATGGCATTAATGCTCTGTGCAGCAATGGTAACAAGCATGAGTGCAACTGCAGCTTTTGCAGCTGAGGAGAAAGAAGATGCAGCAACAGAGAAATCTGCAGATTCCACAGCAGCTGAGGATCCTACTGCACAGTTCGACGGACTGAAAGCAAACGAAGCTTATGTGTTCCCGATGATGGTTAAATCTTTCCAGTCCACATACTGGGATGCAGCTCAGGAAGGTATGAAGAAAGCATCTAAGGAGCTGGGCGTTGATTATAAACCACAGGGACCGAACAGTGAGTCCGATATCGCTGACCAGGTTAACATGATCAACACAGCTATCGCTTCCAATCCTGTTGGATTAGGACTTGCAGCTTGTGATACATCTTCCGTTACAGATGCACTTAAGACATGTGCAGAAAAAGGAATCCCGGTTGTAACATTCGATACAGGTATCGCTGATGCTCCAGAGGGATCTGTAGTATGCGAGGTTTGTACAGACAACGCACAGGCTGGTGCAGTAGCAGCTGAGAATATGTACAACAGCATTAAAGACGTTGTTAAAGATGCTGACGGACAGGTTATCATCGGTGAGGTTAACCAGGATGCAACAGCTCAGAACATTCAGCAGCGTGGTACTGGATTCATCAACAAGATGATCGAGCTTCTTCAGGCTGATGGCAAGACTGTAGCAGTAAGCGGTAACGAGTTCTATGTTAACGCAGCAGAGGGTGCTGATGCTGATGCTAAAGACGCAGACGTTGTTATCCAGGTAGCTGTTCCGGCACAGACAACTGTAGAGCTTTGCTCCACAGAGGCTCAGGCAATCCTTTCCCAGGAGAACTGTATCGCAGTATTCGGTTCCAACCAGGTTTCTGCAGAGGGTGTTCTTGCAGCAAATGCTAACCTTAACGTTCTTGGTTCTGACCCGGCAAACGGTGATGTAGTTGGTGTTGGTTTCGATGCTGGTTCTATCATCAAAGCAGCTGTTAAAGATGGCACATTCATTGGTGCTGTTACACAGTCTCCTCTTATGATGGGATACTATGCAATCTACGCTCTGACAGCAGCAGCAAACGGCCAGAAGCTTGAGGATGTTCCTACAGAGGGTTACTGGTATGATGCAACAAATATGGAAGACGAGAATATCGCACCTAACCTTTATGACTAATCAAATCATATAATTGATAAGATCGTGAAGTTATAATGAACGCGGATTGCGTTCACGGACGTATGAAATAAGAGATCCGCTGGCTGATTCAGTCAGCGGATTTTTTACTTTATAGGAAAGACCGCCTGTGGCGCTCTCTTGAATTGAAAAATGCCCGCACGGAGGCGGGCACGACGACAAGACGATCCTTGGATTAGAAGATATAAAAGCCTTCCTCTCCAAAATCG